>Ga0247727_10000517_pt1 | contig 93999 bp, 81 predicted proteins | sample WisWelCaveWW1625_FD_202498 | JGI IMG/M metagenome (GOLD analysis project Ga0247727, IMG submission 202498) | Biofilm microbial communities from Wishing Well Cave, Virginia, United States - WW16-25 | ecosystem: Environmental > Aquatic > Deep subsurface > Groundwater > Cave microbial mat | place...
TCCTGTCTCGACCATGCTTCACCAGAACAAGGAGGTTGGCACTGATCTGTCGGGCCGTCATGGCTCCTCCCGGAGTATCGCTTCTTGGCCACTACGACACCGTCTCTTGTGAGACGACGCTGGCTGCATAGTTCCGCATTGCGGAATTCGGGAAGCGACTTCTGTACGCCCACGGCGGCGCACAGGTAGGATTTTCACCGTTTGTACTACGACTGAGCTGACATCACTTCGGCTCACGCTCATTCTGAAAGAATCTTTTTCAGCACTGGAATAATCGTTTATTGGGTCATCAGCGGAGCAGAGCGCATAAAGTAAGGAGCCCGATTAAATATCTTCCCCATTTGCGCCGGGCTGTCATTCCCGCAGCCTTTAAGCGGGAATCCATTTTACGCCGTCTGGATGCCCGATTAAAGCGCTCGGGCATGACAGATCAAATGAGTTCGCCAAGTAACACAGGCCTGTCATCCTGTAAGGAACTTTTTAAGCATTGAGCACGGCGCTTATTGCTTAAAAAGATGCTTCGCGAGAGCCGGCTTGTCGCCCCTTGCGCGGCTAGCATGACATGTTGCTTTGAAGCCTTCGAAATCATTTCACCAACAAAAGTTTTTTCATCTCGGAGAATCGTCCCGCCGTGAGCCGGTAGAAATAAATGCCGCTGGAAAGACTGCCGCCGTCAAACTGCATTTCGTGATACCCGGCCTCTTTGCGCTCGTTCAGCAGCGTCGCCACGCGCCTTCCAAAAGAATCGTAAACTTCTAACTTGACTTCCGCGGCCTGCGGCAAACCGAAGTGAATGATGGTGGTGGGGTTGAAGGGATTGGGATGGTTTTGCAGCAACACAAAATCTTGCGGAATTTGATTCTGGTTTTCTGCCACGCCGGTGCTGAAATCGACTTGTACGTTAATCGTATCGCGGGCCACGGCGTTGCTGTCGTCGCGCACGGTGATGAAAAGATCAGTCTGGCCGGAAAAATTAGGTGCGGTTAAAATCAGTGCGCCGGTGTTGGGATTGAAGTTCGATTGCAAAGCCTCGTTGCTCGCAGCAAAGCTGTAATTGAGTTGCGCGTTTGCAGTTTCAACGGCGGAAACGAAATCCCAAAGCGCAAGCTCTGCGTTAGCATCGTTGCGAAAGAAGAGCGAATCCGGCAAGCCGGAGATTTGTGGCGCGTCGTTGATGGACTTCACACGCACTTGAATCGTGTCTGTGTCCGCAAGCTGGCCAAGGTCGGTAACCGTGAATGCCACTTTAAAAACACCGAAAGAATCCGGGCTGGCTTTGAAGTTGGCAATTTTTGTGGTGCGATTGATGGTGACTTGCAAAGCTGAGGTTTCTTGCCACTGGCCACCGGCTACTTGCTTGCCCAGCACTTCGGCTTTGAAGCTCAACGCGGCGAGGCTGTCATCGACGTCTGAAACATACTTCAGCAATTCCAGGCGGACGCGGCCGTCTTCGCGGAAGGTGCGGTTGGGGAGGGTGGACCAAATTGGTGCATTGTTCACCGGCTCGTGCCAAATGGCAAAACGATTAGAAGGCTTGCCGCCGGCATACCTAAAAGTTCCTCCTACATAAACTTCGTTGTCGGTTGCCTCTACGGCAAAGACTTGGCCTCTTACACCGCTTCCCAATGGCGACCAAGTGTTATTTTCAGGATTCCACCTGACGATATTGTTTGCATTCTTCTCGCCTGCCATGTCGAAAGTTCCAGCAATGTAGACTCCATGATGGTTGGTTGCGAGGGCGTTGACATCTGCGAACGTACTGCCTTTATGTACGCCATTGTTCGTCTCGGCCTCCTCACGTAGAGGCGACCAGTTGTTCGTTGCGACGTTATATTTAGCGATATTGTTCACGTCAGCGCCCCCGGCTTTGTTGAAATGACCGCCGACATAAAGATCCTTTTCATAAAACGAAAGCGCATCTACATAGCGATTCACGCCCGTGCCGAGGGCTGGTTTGCACGAATATGGCCGGCTGTGGTAAAGCTTCCTCCCACATATAAATTATCGCCATCAACTGCCAATGCAGCAACCTCATGACTAACCCCATTATAACGGCCGCTTTCAACTGCCGACCACTTTTGTATAGCTAAGTTCCATTTGGCAATATTATTGGCGGCAATACCACCTACCATTGTAAAGCTTCCCCCCACGTAGAGATCATTACCGATAACCGCGAAAGCAGACGGGCCACCACCTGCGTCAAACCCGCCACCCAAAGTAGACCACCAACCATCACCGTTCCACTTGGCAATACTCTTACGGCCTAAATCGCCGCCGATAAATATATCCTCGTTTATTGTTAGGACCGCTACAACAGTTCCATAAAGAGAATTAAGATGGTGAAAGCGGCCATCCCAGTTTTCGTTCCCTGAATCCGAGACCAAGTTAGACATAGCGCTAAACGAGGTGATTCGTTTTGATGCAAAAATGGCTTCGGTTTTCTTTTGCGAATACGTTGGTCGGGCCAAGACTATATTGAGACAAACCAGCCATGTTAGCAAAGATAGAAAATTTGTTTGCAGCTTTGAACAATTCATGGGAAGTCTCCTAACCGCAAAGAATTAAGACTCGTCAGCCTGATTTTCATAAAAAATATGGAAGGATGTTCTTTAATAGAATTATACTACCAGAAGGTATTTCAGCGGAAAGACACAAGAATAACTCATTACGATATGCAAGGCAAAGAAGTCGTGCGCTTGCGCGAGGCCGATATGCCCGCCGGCTATCATGTTTTGGATTGGGACGGCCGCAGCACGGCAGGCGCGGCGGTGGGCAGCGGAACTTATATTGTGAAAGTCAGCTTTGAAGGTGATAACGGTTTGCGTGAGGAGGGGACGCAGCAGATCTTGCTGGTGAAGTGAAATGTAAAACGTAATGCGTAAAAATAAAAACCTGCATTACGCAATACGTTTTACTTCTCACTATTTCGCGTCCGACTGCTTCAACAATTCCTTAATCCCTCCCACCGCGGAAAGAATAGCCGTGGCTTCGTATGGCACATAAACCACTTTCGTGCCGTTGCCCTGCACCATCTCGCGCAAAGCGTCGATGTATTTCACCGCGATGAGATATTGCGCGGGGTCGGACTTGCCCGAACGCACGGCATCGGCCACCGCGCGAATGGCTTCGGCTTCGGCGTTGGCCACGCGCTGAATCGCCGTGGCCTCGCCTTCGGCGCGCAAAACCTCGGCCTGCTTCCCGCCCTCCGCTTCCGTGATTTGCGCCTGGCGTCTGCCCTCCGCCTGCAAAATCGCGGATTGCTTCTGCCCTTCCGCATCCAACACCGTCGCGCGTTTGTCGCGCTCGGCGCGCATTTGCTTTTCCATGGCATTGCGAATATCCGCCGGCGGCAAAATGTCCTGCAATTCCACGCGATTGACTTTCACGCCCCATTTGTCGGCCGCTTCATCCAGCACCAAACGCAGCTTGCGGTTGATGGTATCGCGGCTGGTGAGGGTTTGATCGAGCGACAATTCGCCGATGATGTTGCGCAGCGTGGTTTGCGTGAGCTTTTCAATGGCATCGGGCAGATTGGAAATTTCATAGACCGCTTTCACCGGATCGGTGATTTGAAAATAAAGCAGGGCGTTGATTTCGATCTGCACGTTGTCCTGCGTGATCACGTTTTGGCGCGGGAAGTCATAAACCGTTTCACGCAGATCGATGCGCTCGACGTTTTGCTGGATAATATGAGGCTGGTCCCCGGCCACGTCATGCCGGACGTAGCGCCAACTGATGCGGCGGGGCTTGTCGATAAAAGGCCAGATGACGTTCACGCCGCTGGTGAGCGTGGCATGATAGCGGCCTAACCGCTCGATGATCACCACTTCCGCTTGCTGCACGATGCGCAAGCCGCGCACCACCAGCATGACGATCAACAACGCCAAAGCCAAAACGAAAACTTGCAGCGGTTCCATTGCTCCTCCTCGATTCCTTGCGCAGGAATGACAGGTTGAATGCCAAATTTATTCTCAGATTGACTGCTTCATGGATTAAAAAGAATATTTCGATCCATTCGCACCGACGATGAGCTTGTTGCCTTCCACGCGCAGCACGCGCACTTTCGCGCCCGCCGGGAAAATTTGCCCGCCTTCGCTGCGGCTGGTCCACACTTCGCCGTTCAATTTGACTTCACCTTGCAAATCGCTGATCTCTTCCAAAACAATAGCCGGCATGCCCACCAAACGCGCGACGTTCGTGCGCACTTCCTGTTCGGGCTTGGCTCTGAATTTGAATAGAAACGGGCGAATCGACAAAAAAACGAAGAAGGTGGTGCCCGAAAATGCCAGGAGCTGCACGGTTAAATTGAAATCCAAAGCCGCCGTAATTGCGGCGGCGAAACAGCCGATTGAAAAGCAGGCCAACACGAAGCCGGGCGTAAAAATTTCTCCAACGACGAGCAAGATACCGGCGACCAGCCAAATCAGCCAGTACATATAGAGCCTCCGATTTTTTATTCTTATGGTCGTGCCAATCGCCAAAAGCTGGAAGTATTTTACTCCGCTTCCGGCGGGTTGCCGCGCTGAACCAGCTCCTCCGATCCCAAAAAGTGATGAGATTTTTCACCCACCAAGCTGGCGCGCTGCGCCGCTTCGTCACCGTATTTTTCACGAACCTGATCCAGAATTTGTGCGATTTTGTCTTTTTGATTTTGTTGCCCGGTCGGAGCAAAAAGCTGCAATTGCTCTCCTTGTTGCGAACCGAAATCCGACATGTTGATGCCGATGAGGCGCACGCGCTTGCCCTGCCGTTCAAAGTTGTGAAATAATTTGAGCGCAGCTTCACGCATCTGCCCGGCGTCATTGGTGCGCGCGCTCAATGTTTGCCGGCGCGTGTAGGTCAGAAACCCTTCCAATCGAATTTTAAGCGTGAGCACGCGGCCTTTGATTTTTTCCGCGCGCATGTAACGGCTGAGATCGTCCGCGATTTTCCACAAACGTTGTTCGACGATTTTCGCCTCGGCGACGTCTTCGTCCCAGGTATGTTCCTGGCTGATGGATTTGCGCGGGCCCCCATCTGTCACCGGACGATGATCGAGGCCGTGGGCCAGCTCCCACAAATGCGCACCCCATTTGCCGAATTTTTTGATCAAAAAATCTTGCGGGTATTTTGCCAAATCGCCAATCGTGGCGCAGCCGAAGGCGCGCAATTTCTCTTCGGTTTTGGGGCCGACGCCCCAAAGCTTTTTAATGGGCAACGGCGCTAAAAATTCTTTTTCTTGTCCCGTAGAACAAATAGTTAGGCCATCGGGCTTGTGCAAATCCGAAGCGACTTTGGCGACGAACATATTGCCGGCCAGGCCGACGGAGGCGGTCAATCCAATTTCAGTGCGAATGCGCGCTTTGAGCTTTTCCGCCAAAGCCTGCGGCCCGCCGAAGCCGTTTGCCGTTTGCGAAATGTCGAGGAAAGCTTCATCGATGCTGATTTGCTGTTTCTGCGGCGAAAAATCCGACAAAATTTTCATCACTTGCCGGGAGATTTCGCTGTAACGCGGCGGCCGGCCCGGAACGAAAATCGCATGCGGGCACAGGCGATAAGCTTGCGAGATCGGCAGCGCCGAATGAATGCCGAATTTGCGCGCGGCATAATTGGCGGTCGCGACCACGCCGCGGCCTTTTCCGCCTTTGGGATCGGCGCCGACGACCAGGGGCTTGCCGCGATATTCAGGATGATCGAGTTCTTCCACTGCAGCGTAAAAGGCATCCATATCGAGATGCAGCACCCAGCGCACAAGAATTTTATTTGGTTCTTCTGAATGCACGTTCAATCGCAATTAGCCTATTAAAAGTTCAATCGTTGCAAAAAAAGCAAAAATTTTCAACACAGAGTAAACAGAGATTACAAAGCGAAAGGGCGGTTTCCATGCATTACCCTCTCTGTTTGCTCAGTTTTCTCCGTGTTAATCTTTTTGGGTTGCGGCTCGTCGTTGTGGATTGCCGATTGCGGTGCCCGGCGCTAAAACTCATTGTTCTGTAATCCGTATTCCGAAATCCATTATCCGAAACCATTGTAAGAACCGCAAGAAGCGGGTGGCGATTTGGGCAAGGGTTGGTTATATTCTTGCAACCAAAAGAAAAGAAAGGCGCAAACATGACGACTCAAGATTATACGCAATTTTCGGACGATTACCAACGCGTCGAGCGCGCTATTTTATTCATCGAAAAAAATTTTCGCCGCCAGCCGGCGCTGGAAGAAATCGCCGCGAGCATCCCTCTCAGCGAGCATCACTTTCAACGTTTGTTCAGCCGGTGGGTCGGCATCAGTCCCAAGCGCTTTCTGCAATTCCTGACGAAGGAATATGCAAAAAAATTATTGGAAAAGTCCAGTAATTTGCTGGAGGTGACTTATGAAACCGGCCTGTCCAGTCCGGGGAGATTGCACGAGTTGTTCGTGACCTGCGAAGCCATGACACCGGGCGAGTATAAAAGCGAGGGTGAAGGCTTGACGGTGCAATATGGTTTTCATCCCAGCCCGTTCGGCGAATGCCTGTTGGCGATTACAGCGCGCGGCATTTGCGGCTTGTATTTCGTGAAAAGCGGCGATCGCACGCAAGCGTTGAATTGGCTCAAAAAAAAATGGCTGCGCGCGCAATTGCAATCGGCGCCCGAAGCGACCCGGCCATTTGTAAGCAAAATCTTTTTCGAAGAATGGCAGCAGTCCTCGCAGCCGATGCATCTTTTCGTCAAAGGCACGAATTTTCAGATCAAAGTTTGGGAGGCGCTGTTGAAGATACCCATGGGACAAATAGTTTCATATGAAGATATTGCTCAGTATTTGAACCTGCACAAGGCTTCACGCGCCGTGGGCAATGCGGTGGCGAGCAATCCGATTTCGTTCATCATTCCCTGCCACCGCGTGGTGCGGAAGGCGGGTGAGATTGGCAATTATCTCGGCGGCCCGGCGCGCAAGAAGGCGATTTTGGGATGGGAGGCGGCGAGAGTGCAGGCGAGTTTTTGAGCAAGGGCGAAAAGTTCAATCGTTGCAAAAAGAGCAAACATTTTAAACACAGAGAAAACAGAGCAAACAGAGATTACAAAGTTAAAGGGAGTTTTCCAGGCGCTACCCTCTCTGTCTGCTCCGTGTTAATCTTTTTTGGTTGCGGCTTGTCCACGTTGGGAGAGTATAGTCATCTTTTGAAGTTGAAAAACTTTGGAGATATACCGATTCTCACCGCAAACGACCTGCTCATTCAGATTCCAAAATAAAGCATATCTTCTAACTGGTGCGTGCCACAGACGCATGATTTTGGAGCGCAAAATCGGGCATCGTTTTGCATTTTGCAATTTCGTCTTGCAAATTACAATTCATTCATATCCTTTTGAAATCGTTAAACTTCTTCTCCTCCCGCACTTTTTTGCCCTTCTATTTTATTGCAAATCCTCGTTAAACGGGCCGCCCATTTTTATTTAAAGCCTGATTTTTCAAACTATTATCCTTTACAAAAGATATTGGCATCCTGGTTGCAGTCATTTATAAAGTTTCATGGTTGCAATTTTTGTGTTACAGTCAGTCGTATCCTGCTCCAAATTTTGGAATTAGGAGGCATTTATGGCAGTAAAAGTCACGACCCTGGATAACCTCGACATTGCCGTGATTGAGCCGCGCGGGAAAATCATTGGCGGCGAGGAAACCGATGAATTAAAATCCAAAACCAAAGACCTACTCGCGCAGGGCAATCGCAAGCTGATCATCGACCTCAGCAGTGTCAGCTACATCAACAGTACCGGCATCGGTGCGCTGGTGCATTTGCTCACTTCCTACACCAACTCGCAGGGCAAGGTCAAGCTTTGCGGCATGGGCAAAAGTGTGGAAAACGTGTTCGTGATCACCAAGCTCACGAGTGTTTTCGACGTCGAAGAAACGCGGGAGGCCGCGCTGAAAAGTTTTCAGGCAACTTCCAAGTAGCACTCTCTCAACCCAAAGAAAGGATCATGCGCTATGAAACAGTCGGCTTTCGTCACCATTCTGCTCTTTGCTTCGTTTCTGATCGCTTATTTCATCTTCACCCAATTGCCGAAATTCATCCGCGACGGCGGTCCGCTGGTGGTGGCGTTGATTGCATTGACCATCATGGTTACGGCGTTCGTGTTCGAGCGCATTTTCTCCCTGCGCAAGGCGCAAGGCAAAGGCTCGGTGACTTCTTTCTTGAGCAACGTGCAGAAGCTGGTCAACGCCGGCGACGTGGACGGCGCGATTGAAGTTTGCGACAAACAACGCGGCTCCATGGCGAACGTGATTCGCACCGGCCTGGAACGTTACAAAGTTTTGAAATCCTCCAAAACCGAAATGGAACAAAAAGAACTGTTGGAAGATGTGAAGCATTCCATCGAAGAAGCCATGATGTTGGAAGTGCCCTTGCTCGAGAAAAACTTGATTGCGCTTTCCACCATCGCCTCGGTCTCCACGATGATCGGCCTGTTGGGCACGGTGATCGGTATGATTCGCTCGTTCGCGGCCATGGCGCGCGCGGGCGCGCCGGATCCGGTGCAGCTTTCGCTGGGCATTTCCGAAGCTTTAATCAACACCGCCGGCGGCCTGATCGCCGCGATCATCGGCATTTTGGCCTACAATTTTTTCACCAATAAAGTGGACAGCTTCACCTATATGATCGACGAGGCCAGCTATTCCATCGTGCAATCGCTGGCGTTGCGGCACAAATAATCGCTAACTTCGCATTCCGAGGTGAACTGACATGGCCGTAAAAAAGAAGCCGCGCGTCGGCATCAAAATGGACATGACGCCCATGGTGGACGTGGCGTTTCTGTTGCTGACGTTTTTCATGTTGACCACGGTATTCAAGCCGTCAGAAAGCGTGCAGATCGAGCTGCCCAGCTCCAATTCTGCGTTCAAATTGCCGGAATCCGACGTGATGATCATCACGGTGACCAAGGAAGGCAGAATCTTCCTGGGCGTCGACCAGCAGCAGCTCCGCGAACGGCTGTTCGGACCGGATTTCAAGTTGAGCGCGAGCGTGGAAATTGAAACCAAGAACCTGGCGGATTTGCTGATTCAGGCGCGCATCTCGAATCCCAAGCTGCGCACGGTGATTAGCGGCGACAAAACCGCGCCCTATGGCATTATTGAAGATGTCATGAACACCCTGCAAAAAGTCAAAATCACCCGTTTCAATCTCGTCACTGATCTCGAGAAGTCATAACGCAACGAGCAGCTTGATTGCGTTTTACGAATTACGCATCATGCAATCCGTAAATCGTAAAGCGTAAAAAAATTTTGCAAAGATTGCACTCGTAATAGCTCAAGGAGTATCTTCATGGCAGCCGTTGAAACCGGACAATCGAGGAGTGCCGGCAAGTCTACAAAAAAGCACAAGAAACGCCGCCTGGGCGTCCGCATGGATATGACGCCGATGGTGGACGTTGCTTTCCTGTTGTTGACGTTCTTTATGCTCACCACCGTCTTCAGCAAGCCCCAGACGATGGAAATCAATCTGCCGCCGGAAGAGACCACGGTAGAAGTAGCCGAGTCCAATTTGCTCACTTTGCGTGTGCTGGCGAACAACAACGTTTATTGGAGCTTGGGCACGGAGGCGCCGCAGCCCATAGCTTTTGACAAACTGCAAGCGTTGATGCGAGAGCGCAACGCCGCCAACCCGAAATTGATTACTCTGATCAAAGTCGATCGGGAAAGCACTTATAAAATGATGGTCGACATCATGGACGAGCTGAACCTGGCGAACATCACGCGCTTCAGCCTCGCGCCCATGCAAGACGCAGACAAAGAGATTTTGACGAAAGCCGGCGCTATGTAGCTTTTTCGCTTTTTACGTTTTACGCCTTACGTGAGTCGTAAAACGTAACGCGTAAACGAGTCTTTTTTTCTGATCATGAAATGACAGACCCCAAGGTGAAGTTCAGCTAACCGGCACGAGCCGGTAGGAGAAAACCATGTCGGAACTTGTGCTCTCCAGATTTTTTCCGTACGGGGCGACCGAGCTCAAGGAAAACTATCAAAAATATATGACGCGCGGGTTGCTCATTGCCGCGCTGATTCATTTGCTCGGCATTGCCTCATATCACGCACCCGACTGGCTGCGCAAGCTCGGGATTATTTCCGAGGAGCCGCCGCCGGCGCGCATGGTACGGATCATGAAATATAGCGAGCTTGGCCCGCCGCCCTCCCTGACCAGCACCAACGCCGCGCCTGCGATTTCGGTGGCGGCACCTTCGGTGCGGCCCAGCGTCGGCATTCCCGTGCCGGTGCCGGACGCCGAAATCAACCCGGAGCAAACCATAGCCACGCAGACGGAAATGGCGCAAGCCGTTGGTCCGACCGGTGAAGGCGATGGCACGGGCGGCGAGCCGGTGATCGAGCAGGATTTGCAAATTGAAGAAGATGGCCCGCCTGCGGATTTTGTGCCGTTTGAAAAACCGCCGGAAGTCGTGAAACAGATTCATCCAAAATATCCGGAACTGGCGCGGCGCGCCGGCATGGAAGGCACGGTATTGGTGCGCGTGTGGGTTGACAAAGAAGGCAAGGTACGCAAGGTTGAAATTCTGAAGAGCGACGCGGAAATTTTCAATCAACCGGCCATCGACGCGGCGCAACAAATGATTTTCACGCCCGCGGTGCAAGGCGGCAATCCGGTTTCAGTTTGGGTGGCGATGCCGTTCAAATTCAAGCTGAATGTCAAGTGACATGCCGTCGCGCGGCGGGTTTAAAATTTTACGTTATGCGCTGGCTGTCATTACTACAAGCCTGGGCATTTTGATCTTTGCCGGAGTTCTGCTTTCGGAGCCGGTTCCATCGATGATTCGTTACACTTTTGGAACCGTGTTGGTATTGCTGGGTGTTTATCGGCTGTTAACCACGATCATGCGGACTTCGGGATCAAGAAATGTTTAAGTTGAGCCTGTGGTTGTGCGCGAGCCTGCTCGCGTGCGAGAACCCGGAAGAAGAAACGCCGACGCGTGGCAACATTCGCATGCTAGTGTCGGAAGCTCACGCCGGCTTGTTGGAAAAAGAAGCTGAGGCTTTTCAACGCCTCCATGCAGAAGCCAAGGTTAGGATCGTTCCTGCCACCACGCGGGAAGCGATCGTGCAAATGTTGAACGACAGCGTGGGCGTGATTTGCATTGACCGGCAGTTGAACGCCGAAGAGCAGGCCGTGGCCCGGTCCGCGGAAATGAAGCTCACCGAGACCAAAATCGCGGAAGATGCGCTGGCGATCATCGTGCACGCGCAGAATCCGGCGCAAAACCTCTCGTTGAGCACGCTGGCGGAAATCATCAGCGGCCAGAAAACTTCGTGGCATGAAGTGGCCGGGGCCAAAGGGACGGGCCGCATCGAAGTGGCGCTCACCGGGCGCAACTCCGGCGCTTATGAATTATTGGTACAGCATTTTTTGCATTTGAATGGCGATCCCGCGCTGGCTTTCGTTGCGGCTTCTCAGCAAGAAGTCGTGGAGTATGTGAGCACACATCCGCGCGCGCTGGGCGTCGTTTCCATTGCCGCTTTGCCGGATTCCACTCCCAACCTGCACACGTTGGCGCTTGCCCCGACCGACACCATGGTCAAACTGACTTTCGTAAAATTACATCAAGCCCATGTTTATCGCGGCTGGTATCCCCTGCATTATCCGGTGTACACGTATATGACCGCGGAATTGGGCAGCTTGGCGTCGGGATTTACGGCGTTTGTTGCCCGCGCCCCGGGACAGAAAATCATTTTGGATGCGAATTTGGTTCCGGCCACGATGCCGGTGCGATTGGTGCAAATTAACGAAAACTGACTCGACGATGAAACTCAAAAATTTTTCGATTATACTGTTGACGCTCGCGGCCCTGCCGGCCAAGGCTCAGCCGCAATTGCACAAAAGTCGGCAATTGTTGCAAGAGGGCAAATTTCAAGAAGCCGTGACTGAGCTGCGGCAAATCGTTGCCAAAGCTTCCACGCGCTCGAACGAAGCTTATTATTTGCTGGCCGACGCATTTATTGGCATGAAATTGCCGGACTCCGCTATTGCTTGGGGCCAAAGGCTGCGTGAGAGCGAAGGCAAAAGTCCGGCGGGCTACGTGGTGCAAGCGCGTGGCTACATGGCGAAAAAGGACAATAAAGAAGCGCACGAAATTTTGACCAAAGGCAAACAATCCACCAAAAACAATGCCGAGGTGCTCACTCAGTTTGGGCGTCTTTATTTGGTGATGGATTCGACCAATCAGGCGATGGTGACGTTTTCGCAAGCCAAAGAAGCGAATCCGAAGTATGCCGCGCCGCTGGAAGGTTTGGGCGATGCTTTTATGAAAATGGGCAGCGCCGGCATGGCGATTTTGCATTATGAAAATTATGCCAAAATAGATTCGACCAATGCCGGCCTGTTGGACAAGCTGGCGAAAACTTATCATCGGGAACGGCGCTACACCGAGGCCGCGCGCGCCTATTATAAAGTCGCGCAATTGGACACCAGCAACAGCGAGAGTTTGTTTACGCTGGGCCGTCTTTATTTCCAAGCCAAACAACACGGCAATGCCGGCCGCGTTTTGCAAACTTACGTGCGCCGTTTCCCCGACTCGGCGGAAGGTTGGGCTTTGTACATGGAAAGCTTGTACCTGAGCCGCCAGTATAAAGATGCCCGGGAAGCGGCGGAGCGCGTGCGACAAAAGGATCCAAAATCCGCCAAAGCCCTGGCGATCATTGCGCATGCGCAATTTGATATGAAGGAATATGACAAGGCGATTCAAAGCTATCAGCAATTGGCCAAGATGGATACGCTGGGCCTCGAAAATGAAAAGCGCCTCGGCAAGGCTTATGCGGTCAACAAACAAGACTCGCTCGCGGTCATGACTCTGGAAAAAGTCGTGGCCGGCGACCCCACGCAAACGGAATTGTACAGCGATTTGGGCGCGGCCTACATGCGCATGCGCAAATGGGACAAAGCCATCAACGCTTATGGCAAGCGCATCCAAACCGATCCCGACAATACCACGGCTTACGTCAATTACGCGCTTTCCGCCATGACTCTGGGCCGCTGGGATACGGCGCGGACGGCGTTGAAGAAAGTGGTCGAGTTGAAACCGGATTACTTGCAAGGACATCTTTATCTGGCCCGGTGTTTGGCGGGAATGGATTCTTTGCAGGCCGCCAGAAAAGAATATGAGATGGTCGTGCAAATGGCGGATACCAACGTTGCCAAATACAAAAACGAGCTGGCCGATGCGCATTCCATGATCGGCGTGGCGCATTTGGTGGATAAGAGATTTCCCCAAGCGCTGGAAGCGCTGAACACTTCCGTGCGCTTGAAAAACGACAATGCCCAAGCCCGGCTCTGGCGCGCCCAAACCTATGCACTGTTGAATCGTCGCGACGAAGCGGTTGCCGAATACCGCGCCGTGTTGAAGCTCGATTCTCGCAACAAAACCGCGAAAGAGGATTTGGAAAAGCTTGGGGTGCAATAAATGCAAGCACAAAACCACAACTGAAAATACCATAACTCTTGAGGAGGAGTGCGGTCTATGCCATCTCCGTTTTATTTCCGCCCGATTCAAAAGTACCTGCCTTTCCTGGCCGGCGCAATCGTGTTGGCGCTCTTCGCATTGAATGGATGCCAGCAAAAACCCAAAGCGGCCGCGATCACCGGCTGGCAGAAGTATCAAGAACCGTATTTCAAATTGCAATTTTCTTATCCGCAGGGCTGGCATGCCTCGCCGGAGGGCGGCAAAGTCAGCGTGTATCCCTCGCCGGAGGCGGTGCAGAAATTTTTTGAAAACGTCGAAGGCGTCGAAATCGTGGTGTCATATGCCAGGCTTGATTCTACCCAGCCGCAAACGCTGGCAACTTACGTGGACAGCCTCACCGCGGCTTTGAAAAGCTCGGGCTATGAAGTCAATCCAACGGAATCACGCAGCCTGGATGGCTCTCCGGCCAGTGTGTTGAATTATCGTGGCCGGCTGACGGAACAAACCTATGTTTCCGTGTTGCAAGCCCTCACCAACAAAGATTCCGTGCAGTATTCGATCAAATATTCCGCGTTGAATGATTTATTCACGCCTTATCGCATGGTGTTCGATTCGGTCGTGGCCTCGGTGCGTTTGCCCAAGGCGGCTGCTGCGGTTTCGCAGGCTGATCCTTCTCTGCCCTCGCCGGATTTCACCGAGTTCGACAACAAGTTTTTGCGCATTTCTTATCCCGACAATTTCGAGCCCGGCACGCCGACACCCAAAGGTGAAGCGCAATTTTCACTCGATTTGAAAGGCTACCGGCAGGACTGCACCATTCGCATTGACGTGCTTCCGGCCAAAGGCTTGACCGTGCAAAAAGCGGCGGAGCAAAATGCCAAATTCTACAAAGGCGCTTCCGCTCCGCGCGAGACCAAAATTGGCGGCGAAAAAGCGCTGTATTTCAATTACTCGCCCATCCGGGGCATTGAAAGCCGCGCCTATTTCTACGTCAAAAACGACAAGACCTATCGCATCATCATGAATTATTTTCAACCGATGCGCAGCGACTTCTTGCCGGCTTTTGAAAAAACCGTGGCTTCGTTGCAGGTCAAGTAGAGAGCCGTATCAAAACAATTTCCTAATCTCGTTCCCAAGTTGATTTGGGGACGAGACCAAACAAAAAGGCCAAAACCATTCATGCCGTCTCATGAGTGATTTTGGCCTTATCTGCTTTATCCGCTCAATCCGCTTACAAAAATAATAGCTGAACCGTAACGGATTTTTTAATTACTGAGCAGTTTTGCTTCGACTTGTTCAATCGGCGTCGTCTGAGTCGAATTGAATCTTCCTTCTAAGAATGCGAGGAATTTATCGCTACGCCGCAGAAGCTCGACTTCGGTTTCGAAATCGTCCGCGAGAGAAAGAAGGAATTTGTCGCCGTTGTCTTCGCAAATGAGAACACCTTCCGTTCTGGCAAGATCAAAAAGCTCTTGAACAGAAGGCTTTCCGTTTGACAAATTGACTGTTTTCATAGTTCCACTTCCTTTCCACGAACGTATAAAATGTTATGCTCCTTGTAACCTATCGCACCAATCTTTACCAGATCTCCATCCTTGGCATTATAGAATACGCGATAGTTTTGGATTCTCAACTCCCATGCTGCCAAAGGATTGTCACGCAATTCCTTCCTGTGACGCGTTTCCACCAATGGCTCGTAACTCAAACCGTCTTTTATACCATCGAGTATTATTTTTCGTTCATATACACGAAACCAACGCAAATCATCCTGCGCTTCATCGGTTAATTCGATGCGGTATTTCATAAATTGCGTAAGAATTTTTAAGCTTCATGTGATTAATTAGTTTGCCGCTCGTTCTATATCAATATAGCAAAAAACAAAAATTATGCAAAGATAAGTTTTGCCGTAACTATCCAACGAAGCTTCGCCTCAAACCGACAAGTAAGAATTTCGCTCACGGAAATGGAACTCTCACGGAAAAATTTTTTAGCTTCAATTCCGTGAGAGTTCAAATTTCGTGAGCCAAAAACTTGCCCTGTTTGCAAAGAATTTTGTGGCTCAAGATCTCAGACGTCATTCCTGCGAATCTGCCCGATTGTCAGTATATAATGCCTTCAAGTTTGTTTTTCCTCAATCTTTGCGGAAAAATGGCTTGTAAAAATAGCAATTAGAGTTTATATTTTCCGACCTTTTATTGCAACTTTGGCCATCTCAATCTGAAGGAGGACTTGTGTTGGATTTTCTCATTCCCAAGGCATGCCTGCCGCGCGGCTTAACCATCCCCCCACATGAAGCGGCTCAGGGCAAATTCCGTTTATGACACCTTTAGTGATGGGGCCTTCCCATTTTGCAAGGACAGATCTGAGCCGGCAATACGGCGACGATTCTGTTGCGTTATATTTGAATCAAGACAAATAACACTGGGCAGAGAGCCGTGCGCTCATGTCCTTCCAACCATTAAAACGCAGGAGAACTTGTGGAACTAGCATTGACTTTGGGCTGCAGCATTTTCGCACTGGCTTTTGCAGGCTATCTCGCCAAATGGGTGCTGAAGAATGACGACGGCACGGCGCAAATGCGCGAGATCGCGGATGCCATTCGCGAGGGCGCGGAAGCTTTTCTCTCGCGCCAATATAAAACCATCGCGGCGTTGACGATTCCGGTCACGGCGATTCTGTACGTGCTTTACGCTTTTATGCGTCCGGGCACGGAGCACGATCCCGTGCCCGCAAGCATGCTTGCGCTTTATGTCGCCGGCTCATTTATTTTAGGCGCGATTTGTTCGGGCATCGCCGGTTATATCGGCATGTTCGTGTCCATTCGCGCCAATATTCGCACGGCCTCGGCCTCGCGCACCAGCTTGAATCGTGGTTTGCAAATTGCCTTGCGTGGCGGCGCCGTTTCCGGTTTGTTCGTCGTGGCCATGAGCTTGCTCGGCGTCGGCGGCTTGTTCGCGATTTTGAAAGCGGCCGGCGTGCTCGCGAAGGACATTCCGTTTCTGATTGTCGGCTACGGTTTTGGCGCCAGCTTCGTGGCATTATTTGCGCAGCTCGGCGGCGGCATTTACACCAAAGCTGCCGATGTCGGAGCGGATCTCGTTGGAAAAGTCGAAGCCGGCATTCCCGAAGATGATCCGCGCAATCCCGCAGTCATCGCCGATTTGGTAGGCGATAACGTCGGCGATTGCGCCGGCCGCGGCGCCGATTTGTTCGAATCCACGGCCGCGGAAAACATCGGCGCCATGATTCTTGGCGCCACGCTCGCAACCTATGCCGAAGCCAACAACATTACCTTTGCCGCCGGCGTCGTCGGCGTGATGATGTTTCCGTTGGTGGCGCGCGCTTTGGGTTTGCTCGCTTCCATTGTCGGCATCATGGTCGTGCGCACGCGCGAAGACGGCGATCCCATGCAAGCGCTGAATCGCGGCTATTATGTCACCACGATTTTAGCGGCACTCGGCTTGGGCCTGGGCTGCAAGTGGTTGCTCTTTTCCGAACAAGCGCCGGAAGCATGGTGGCATTTCTGGCTCTGTGGTTTGATCGGCCTGGCTACGGCCATGGCGTTCGTTTACATCACGCAATATTACACCGAATACAAATATCGCCCGGTAAAAGAAATTGCCGAAGCTTCGCAAACCGGCCCGGCCACCACCATCATCTCCGGTTTTGCCGTGGCGATGGAATGCACCGCTCTGCCGGTGCTGGTGATTTCGGTTGCCATCATTTCTTCATATTATCTCGGCCAAAGCAGCGGCCTGGCCAATGCCGGGTTGTTCGGCACTGCGGTCGCGACCATGGGCATGCTCGGAACCGCCGCGTACATTCTCGCGATGGATACGTTTGGCCCGATTGCCGACAACGCCGGCGGCATCATTGAAATGAGCCAACAGCCCGAGGAAGTTCGCCAGAAAACCGACCGCCTCGACGCGGTTGGCAACACCACCAAAGCGTTGACGAAAGGTTATGCGATTGGCAGCGCCGCGCTCGCCGCATTTTTGCTGTTTTCAGCTTACCTCGATGAAGTGAGAAATTTCGGCCATCCGGTGGCCTCGGTCGATATTTCCAAGCCCGAGGTTTTCGTCGGCGGTTTGTTGGGTGCGATGCTCATTTTTCTGTTTTCCGCATTGGCCATTCGCGCCGTGGGAAAAGCGGCCTATTACGTGATCAACGAAGTGCGCCGCCAATTCAAAGAGAATCCTGGAATTTTGCAGGGCACGGCCAAACCTGATTATCGCCAATGCGTTGACATTGTCACCGCCGGCGCTCTGAAGCAAATGATATTGCCCGGCATTTTGACCATCAGCATGCCCATCGTTGTCGGCCTGGTTTTTAAACAATTCGGCGTCGGTGCAGAAGCAGTCGCGGCCATGCTCATGGTCGGAACCATGGCCGGTATTTTAGTCGCCACCATGCTCAATAACGGCGGCGGCGCCTGGGACAATGCCAAGAAATATATCGAAACCGGCGCTTACGGCGGCAAAGGCTCGGAAGCTCACAAAGCCGCAGTCGTCGGCGACACCGTCGGCGATCCCTTCAAAGATACGGCCGGCCCCTCGCTGCACGTGGTGATCAAATTACTCAGCACCATCACATTAGTGTTAGCGCCGTTTTTTATTTGATCCTTCGCGCCCTGTCATTCAAAATGGAATTCTGTGATGGGCTGCCGCCTTGTGCTCGCCCATCACAAATTTCCTCTTCCAAGTAACATGTCATTCTGTAAGAATCTTTTTCAGAATAACCACTGTGCTCAACGCTTCACAAGATTTTTTCTGAATGACAGGGCAGTTACTTTCCGGACGAACTCCGTGAGCCGGAGTCAATGCTGAATGGCAACACGAGGGCCTGTCATTTCTCTGGAAGAATCTTTTTCAGCACCGGGAATATTCTGCATTTGGACGTTTTACTCGATGCTTAAAGAGATTCTTCAAATGACGGCTACTTTCATTCGCGGCGCTCCTCTGCCCCGGAGACGCCGCATTTTTTTGCGCAATTTTCATGTTGCAACTTTGCAATTTTTCGTGTATTAACAGGAATTTTATTCCCTCTTCGCCGGCAATGAATTCAAAGCGAGGAATTCCAGCATGCACATTTTCCGCACTAAAAATCTCGACCAATTGCAGCAGGACGCGGAAGTCTCCGATGAGAACAGGCTCAAACGTTCCCTCGGTCCCGTCGATTTGATTGCGCTTGGAATCGGCGCGATCATCGGCACCGGCATCTTCGCCACCATCGGCACAGCAGTCGCGGGTGACGCCACACGTCCCGGCGCGGGTCCTGCGATTATACTTTCTTTCCTGCTCACGGCCGTGGCCTGCGCTTTTGCCGGTTTGTGCTACGCGGAATTTGCTTCGCTCGTGCCGATCGCCGGCAGCGCCTATACTTATTCCTATGCCACTTTGGGTGAAATCGTCGCGTGGATCATCGGTTGGGATTTGATCATCGAATATGCGGTGGGCAACGTAGCCGTCGCCATCGGTTGGGCGGCATATTTTCATCAAATGTGCGAAGGCCTGGGCTGGCATATTCCGGCATGGTTGTCGGTGGATTATCGCTCGGCCGCGCAAGCCGCGGCCGCCGTTGCCAAAGCCGGCGGGCAAATCGATCCTGCCATTGCTTTCAATTATGAAGCCTGGCAGAATGCGCCCCAACTTTTCGGCTTTCCCATCATCTTCAATTTGCTTGCCGTCGCCATCGTCGCCGTCATCACCTGGCTGCTCGTGGTCGGCACGAAAGAATCGGCGCGCGTCAACCTCATCATGGTGGCGATCAAGCTGGTCATTCTCGCTTTCTTCATTTTCGCGGGAATGAAATTTGTCAAACCGGAAAACTGGTCGCCATTCATGCCCAACGGCTTTTCCGGCGTGTGGGTGGGCGCAAGTTTGATCTTCTTCGCCTACATCGGCTTCGATGCGATTTCAACGGCTGCAGAAGAATGCAAGAAACCCGGACGCGACATGCCCATTGGCATCATCGGCTCGCTGGTGATTTGCACATTGATTTATGTTGCCGTTGCCGCGGTTTTAACCGGCATGGTGCCGTGGCAACTCCTCGGCGTTGCCGATCCGCTGGCCGCCGCTTTCGCATACGTCAATTCCAATGTTGCCGCCGGCATCGTCGCTTTCGGCGCGGTGATTTCCATGACCGCCGTATTGCTGGTGTTTCAATACGGCCAGCCGCGCATCTTTTTTTCCATGTCGCGCGACGGATTACTGCCGCCGCTTTTCGCCAAAGTTCATCCCAAATATAAAACGCCGCACGTGACTACGATTTGGACCGGCATGGCCGTGGCCGCGATTTCCGCGGTCGCCAATATCAATGAAATTGTCGAGCTCACCAACATCGGAACTTTGTTTGCATTCGTGCTGGTCTGCGCCGGCATCATTATTTTGCGCCGCACTGACCCCCATCGCCCGCGCGCTTTCAAAACGCCGCTGGTGCCGCTGGTGCCCATTCTGGGTATTGCTTCCTGCATTTATTTGATGGCCGGTTTGCCGTGGATTACCTGGGTGCGTTTCGGCCTCTGGCTGCTGGCGGGATTGGTTTTGTATTTCACCTACGGCTTTTGGAAAAGCCGTCTGCGCAAGCCGGTGGTAGGCAAGTAACTTCTCTGTGTACCTTGCTGTCATCCGGTAAGGAACTTTTTAAGGAATGCCGATTAAATAACTTGCTCATTTGATCTGTCATGCCCGGGCGCTTTAATCGGGCATCAATAGGCTTTAAAAACTGGATTCCCGCTTAAATCTGCGGGAATGACGGTTCAACACAAAGGGGAAAAGTTTTTTTAATCGGCATTCCCTAAGAGCTTGACGCTTGGAGTGAGGTTATATGTTAAGCATTCCAGATGAATTGATGAGCGCCGTCGCGACGCTAGATCAACATAAAATTCCATATGCTCTTTGCGGCGGCTTGGCCGTGGGTATTCATGCGGAACCGCGTGCTACCAAAGACATCGATTTGCTTCTCCTTACAGAAGATGTTGAACGCACAAAGCAAGCGCTGTTGAAATGCGGATTTAAATTTTTCTCTTCACCCATGTTTTTTGCCAACAGCCAGATCGAACTTCATCGACTAACCAAGATCGAGCCGGGCGGTGATAGTTATCTTTTTCTCGATTTGCTGGTAATCAAATCGCCTATTTGGCAGCAGCTCTGGCAGGACCGCCAACAACTGCTTTTTCGCGACCAACCGGTTTGGAGCGTCTCTCGCGAGGGATTGATTTGGATGAAAAAGTTACGAAGTTCCGCACAGGATTTAGCCGACATCGAAAACCTTGAGAATTATCCATGATTCTTCCCACACAATCCTTGGAAACCAAACTGCAAAGCATTGATGATCTCCGTGCGTTGAGTTTGGAATTGCGCGACGCCAAACTCAAAGAGCGTGCGCCGGAATTCTTCACGTTATTTGAACGGCTCAAACATGGACCTCTCACCAATTACAATCACGCCACGCTCGAAGGCCTGCGCTATGCTTTCCGCCACACCTGGGCAAAAAATGATTTTGCCGCCGTCGTTCAGGCCGGTGAAAATCTAGCGCAAGAAATTTTGCAGCAAGAGCCGTTATTTGCAGCCTATCTCCACGCTGCAAAAGAGAAGCTATCCGCATTTTATAATACATGAAACGTAATGCGTGAATGGCCTCAACCGGGGAATCGAGAAACAAGCTTTGGGAGGGAATCAAGCCGGGAGAACTTCAAAATAATGATTGCGATCAGGCCTGTATATGGAAAAATCAGTCACATCGAGGGTGAAAATGGAGTAACACTGCATCTCTTTCGCGAGATTGACCAACGTGGCATCGGCATAATCCATCGGCACATTTTGATACTGCTCCATCAGCTCTTCGATCGTGTCAAGTTCTTGTGGAGAAATAGGATGGAGTTCGATTGCCCCGGCTATAAAAAAGTTCAGGCAGGCGGCCTGTGCGGAGAATGAAAAGTTCAACAAGTACATGGCCTCGGTCAAAACCGCTTCGGTTGAATAAAGCCGGCCATGATAATATTTGAACCATTCCAGGCATCGTTGGTGATTCTGATCGCTTTTGTCGATCAATGCTACCAACGGCCCCGTGTCAACAAGCATACGACTCATTTTTTCATCTTATAAGCAAGATGCTTTTTATGATTTGTTCCCAAATCCGAAATGCCGCTCGTTGCAACACCGATGGAATCCCTGACCTTGCTGTACGGGTGCAGGCTTTGTTCAGCATATGAATAAAAAAATTGCTCGAGCGCCATCCGAACCAACGCTGATTCGCTCAGTTTGAGCTTTTGCACAAACGTGTTGACCTTGTGATTAAGCTCATCCGGAATTTCGACCATGATTTGCATGGCTTATGCTCCTTATAGCAATTTGCAGATGCGTGAACCTGTCATTTCAGAAGGAACCTTGTAAAGGACGAGCACAGTATTGATGCGCCACAAGATTCTTTTTGAATGACATCATGTACATTCAAATGAAAAGTGCTGTCAGCAACACTTTTTTAAGGCAATTGACTAAAACTGCCGCGGACAAATAACCAACTGCAGAATCATGTACATCGTTGCATACAAAATCTTTGCCATAAAAACAACTCCAAAATTCACTTTATGACCACAACCCTGAGCGCCACCAGCCGCCCGCGCGTGCTGGGCTGGGTGCGCAGCGCTTCATTCCTCGACGGCGACTGGGGCACGAGCATCGCTTACGTCCTGGGCATTAGTTTCACGCTCGCGGGCTACAGCAGCTTCTGGCATCTCATGATGATGCTCGGCCTAACCACGCTGGTGGCGCTGAACTACGTTACCATTTGCCGGCTTTATCCCAACGGCGGCGGCGTTTACAGCTCGGTCTATCATCGCTCGCGCACTTTCGCCGTGGTCGGCGCATTGCTCCTGGGCGCGGATTACGTCATCACCATGTCCTTGTCCGTGCTCGATGCCTTTCATTATTTCAATTTTGCGCATCCTAATCTATGGGCGATCGGCATCATCATCGGCCTGGGCCTGTTCAATTGGTTCGGACCCAAGCACAGCGGCGGCATGGCCTTCGCCATTTCTCTGCTGACGTTGTTGACGCTTCTGGTTTTGATTGCCGCTTCCGCGCCCACGGCTTTGGCGACGACGCATATTGCGCCGGCCGCCGGAGGCTTTTTTAAAAATTGGGGCATTTTCGTGGGCATCATTCTGAGCATCTCCGGCATTGAAGCCATTTCCAACATGACCGGTTTGATGAAAGATCCGGCCCGTGATTCGCGCCGCGCGATTTTGGCGGTGCTTGCCAAAGTTATTATCGCCACGATCTTTCTCGGATTGGCCATGCACGCAGTACCGCAGCTCACCGGCCACACCGAAGACATGGTGCGTTTTTTAGGCGAGCATTACGTCGCCAATTGGTTTGGCTGGATCGTCGCCTTCGCCCTGGGCCTATTGCTGATTTCCGCCGGAAATACCGCGCTCAATGGGCTGATCTCGATACAGTTTTTGATGTCGGTTGACAATGAATTGCCCGCATTTTTGCGCCGCCTCAACCGCTACGGCGTGCCGGTGCTGCCGTTGATCATTGCCACGCTGGCGCCGGTGGTTGTTTTAATGATTACGCACGACATTCTGATTTTGGCGCATCTTTACGCCATCGGCGTCGTCGGCGCCGTGCTCATCAACATCGGCTCCACCGCCACGGACCCGCAGCACAAGCTGCCGCGCCTCACGCGCATTCTAATGACAATATCCGCAGTCGTTTTGTTTTTTGTGGAACTATCGATCATCATCGAAAAACCGCAAGCCACACTTTTCGCTTCCGTTATTCTTTTTGTGGGATTGGGCGCGCGCTATCTTGCCATTCGGAAAGCCGGCGCCGAGCTCGAATATGCCGTAGAGCCGGCCGCGGTGCGTTCCCGCAGGCGCCAACGCGACACACCTCCCAGTGCAAAATTTCTGGTGGCGGTGCGCGGCAAAAGCGAGCAATTGTTGCGCTTCGCCATTTCCGAGGCCAAAGCCTACAATGCGCTACTGCTTGTTTTGCGCGTGAAAGAAATTGCCGTCGGCACCCTGCCCGAAAAAATTTTGCTGGTCAGCAGCGACACTGACGACTGGATTGAAAAAATTTGCTCCAAAGCCGGTATTGATTTTCAGCTCATCGTCTTTGCCAGCAATGAAGTCGGATATACGATTTCGGAACAAGCCGCACTCTTCGGCGTCGATCGCGTGATCATGGGCGTCACCCGGCGCGGCATTATGGAAACCGCGCTCAAAGGCGACGTTATTCGTGTAGTGGGACATCTGCTGCCTGAAGAAATTCAATTGGTCATCTTCGGCGGCGGCGCAGATCTGCTGGTCCGCACATCGGAAAATGCGCCGTCCCCCACGCCGGAAGAAGCGACTCAGCATTGACTCCGGCTCACGGAGTCAACCGCTTCCAAGTAACATATGATGCGGGAAGCGTCTTTTTAAGCAATAAGCACCGGGCTCAATGCTTAAAAGTTACCACGAAAATGCGCCGTAGCGCGGGCTTCCAGCCTGCATGCAGACAAGGATGTCTGCGCTACGTTTTCATCATGCGCGGGTGGCCAAACGGCCATGACAATTCCTTACAGGATGACAGGCCTGTGTTAGAGCTGCGCTTCATCAAAAATTGATAGGCACTGATCTGAACCCTGAGCAAACCGGCCGACCCGCCACAGAAGCCTCCCCACATTTGGTGCGGCGGCTGGGGCTTTCTTCCGCGATTTTGATCGTGCTCGGTTCGATTATCGGCTCCGGCATTTTTCTCACGCCGCAAAGCATTGCCGCAACCGTGCCCATTCCCGGTCTCATGATTTTGGTGTGGGTGGTCAGCGGCCTGCTCACACTCGCCGGCGCTTTAACCAATGCGGAGATTGCCGCGGAGATCACGGACACCGGCGGGCAATATGTTTTTTTTCGCGTGTTGTATAAAGATTGGATGGCCTTTTTCTACGGCTGGACTTCTTTCATCGTTTATCAAACCGGATCGATCGCCGCCATCGCCGTGGCCTTCGCGCGATATTTGGAATATTTCATTCCTCTGCCGCATTTGAATCCCGCCCTCGAAAGTTGGAAACTGCCGTTCCTGGGTAATATCACCCCTTTTGCCGATTTCGGCGTAAAAGCCGTGGCCATCGTGACCATCATGTTTCTCGCCGGCGTCAATTACTTCGGCGTACAATTCGGCGCGTTCACGCAAAACCTGTTTACGGCCCTGAAAGTCGCCGGCATTGCGGGAATCATCGTGCTTGCTTTCACCTCGGGCCAGGGCAGCTGCGATAATTTTTTTCCGCTATGGGGTGCGCCTCCCACCGGCTCTTTGCTCTCCGCCATGGGGGTGGCCATGATTGCAGCCTTGTGGTGCTACGACGGCTGGAACAATCTCACTTATCTTGCCGGTGAAATCAAAGAGCCGCAGCGCAACGTGCCCCGCGCGCTGGTGCTGGGCACGCTTGGGACGATTCTTATTTACATGCTCACCAATCTTGCTTATCTTTACGTCCTGCCGATCGGCGACATGGCGCGATCGAATTTGGTCGCCGCCGACGCCATGACTAAAATTCTTGGCCCGCTCGGCGGCGCGTTTATCGCGCTGGTCGTCATGGTCTCGACCTTCGGCATCGTCAACACCACCACACTCACCACGGCGCGCTTGTATTACGCCATGGCCAAAGACCGCTTGTTCTTTGCCAAATTTGCGGATATTCATCCCAAGTATCGCACGCCCGGCAAAGCGCTGCTCATGCAGGGCTTGTGGTCTTCGTTGTTGACTTTTTCCGGCACGTACGACCAGCTTTTCACATACGTCATTTTCGCCGGGTGGATTTTTTACGCGTTCGGCGGGCTGGGCATATTCATCTTGCGCAAAAAATTTCCTCATCTGCAGCGCTCATATCATGTGCCCGGCTATCCCGTGGTGCCCATTCTCTTTATCATCGTCGCCACCTGGTTCGTCATCAACACCCTCGTCGAGCAAACTGCGGATTCTCTCGTCGGCGCCGTGCTCGTGCTCGCCGGTTTGCCGTTTTATTTATATTGGAAAAAACAAGTGCAGGCTTCGGTTTGATTTCAATCGTTTTGACTTGTGAGCGCCACTTAAATAACTTTATCATATCTAAACCGCGAATAGACGCAAATAAACGCGAATGACACTTGCATCGGGCTGTGTTCCGCAAGAGCAACGCTTTGTAGATACATTCTATAATTTTGCCTGGTTTAGAATTTCATCATAAAGGACCCAATATGGAAATGTTGCAGGAGCTTTTGCATCGCGTTTATGACGTCGAAGGGCTGATCAAATGGGGCGGGCTGGCCATGATTTGCGCCATCGTTTTCGCGGAAACCGGTTTGATGATTGGATTCTTTTTGCCCGGTGATTCGTTGCTGGTCACCGCCGGCGTTTTTGCCGCCGCCGGGCTGATGGATGTAACGTCATTGCTGATACTCGTGTCGCTCTGTGCGATCACCGGCGATCAATTGGGATATTATATCGGCCAAAAAACCGGGCAGGCCTTGTTCACACGCGAAGATTCGTTGCTATTCAAACGCAGCCACGTGCTGAAAGCCCAGGCCTTTTATGAAAAATACGGCGCCAAAACCATCGTCATCGCGCGCTTCGTCCCCATCGTGCGCACCTTTGCGCCCGTCATCGCCGGCGTCGGCAAGATGAATTATCGCCGCTTCATTACTTATAATGTCACCGGCGGCATTCTGTGGGTCTTCAGCATGGTCTTGACCGGCTATCTTTTGGCCAGCGCCGTGCCGAATATCAACGAACACATCCACGTGGTGATCGCCGTGGTAATTTTTTTGTCGCTTTTGCCGGCCATCATCGAAATCATTCGCAACCGCAAACGCGCGGAGTAACGGCATTATTTTTTACCGCACTTTTGGTTTTTGAGATAAAATTTGTATTTTGTACGGCGAGGGTGGAGGAAAGTTTTTCGTTGCAACCTCATGGCTGCCGCACATGGCGGCGCATTCTCATTTCGCTCGGCTCACACCCTCACGTGTGTTGTGAAAGTTTTCTGCCCGGCTTCGGCTATACTTTCTCTACCATAAAAAAATCACTTCTCTGTTCGGAAGTGGCAATCTGGTGCAACACATTCTCCCGGAGGGTTCATGAGCAACCAGCTTTTTGCCAAGAAACCGCTCAGTCTGCTGTTGGAAGAAATGAAAAGCGAGAACCGGCTGCGCCGCGTGCTCGGCCCGATGTCGCTCACGAGTCTCGGCGTCGGCGCCATCATCGGCACCGGCATTTTTGTGCTCACCGGCGTGGCCGCGCATGACCGAACCGGCCCGGCGCTGATGCTCTCGTTCGTCGTTTCCGGCACGGCCTGTATCTTTGCCGCGTTGTGTTACGCCGAATTTGCTTCCATGGTTCCCGTGGCGGGATCGGCTTACACCTACGCCTACGCCACGCTCGGCGAATTGTTTGCGTGGATCATCGGCTGGGATTTGGTGCTCGAATATGCCGTCGGCTCCGCCACTGTCGCACACGGCTGGTCCGCATATTTTCAAGATTTCATCGGCATCTTCGGTGTGAAGATTCCCCACGCTTTCTCCAACGCGCCTTTTGATTTCGATCCCGCGACCGGGCTGTTATCGAGCACAGGCACGTGGTTCGATTTGCCGGCGATCGTGATCACGGCGATTGTCACGACGGTTTTGGTGGTCGGCATTCGCGAAAGCTCGCGCTTCAACAACACCATGGTGCTGATCAAGCTGGCAGTGGTTTTCTTCGTCATCGGCGTCGGCGTGTTCTATATCGATCCGAAAAATTGGACACCCTTCGCGCCGTTTGGTTTGACCGGCGTGAGTTTTTTTGGCACGACGCTTTTCGGCCAAACCGGACCCGGCGGCCACCCGGTCGGCATGCTCGCCGGCGCGGCAGTGATCTTTTTCGCGTACATCGGTTTCGATTCCGTTTCAACCCATGCCGAAGAAGCGCGCAACCCGAAACGCGATGTGCCGATTGGCATCATCACCTCATTGATTCTGTGCACCGTGCTCTACATCGCCGTCTCCGCGGTGTTGACCGGCATGGTGCCGTATAATCAAATCGACATCGATGCGCCGGTCTCGAATGCTTTTGCGCAAGCCGGTTTGACCTGGGCGCAATTTTTTATCTCACTCGGCGCGGTCGCCGGGATCACTTCAGTTTTGCTGGTGATGATGTTGAGCCAGCCGCGCGTGCTGCTGGCGATGGCGCGTGACGGCCTCGTGCCCAAGAGTTTCTTCGGCGACATCCATGAAAAATTCCGCACCCCGTGGAAATCGACTATTCTCACCGGCGTGTTTGTGGCATTGGCGGCGGCCTTTATTCCGCTGCGCATTTTGGCGGAGCTGGTAAATATCGGCACGCTGCTCGCTTTCGTGATTGTTTGCGCCGCGGTGCTCATCATGCGCAGGACCAATCCCGAGGCGGAGCGTCCGTTCCGCGTCCCCTTCGCGCCATTGACGCCGATTCTCGGCATCGGCCTCTGCCTCTTGCTGATGTTCTCGCTGCCCGCGGAAAACTGGTGGCGGTTGTTCGGCTGGCTGGCGATCGGATTTGTCATCTATTTCGCTTATGGCCGCAAACACAGTGTGATGTCGAAGCAAAGCCATAAATAGGTTTTCCCCGAAAAATTATTGACCGGTCACTTGCAGTGACCGGTCAATACATTTGTTAGGCGGAAAGCAAGCTCTGTGATGATGTAACAATTTAGATTGGGAACTTTGCTATGGATGAGAGTCAAAAACCTAAAAGCTCTTGGTGGCAGACACTTCCTGGCGTGTTGACCGCAGCAGCGGCCACTGCTACCGCTATTGCGGGTTTGCTTGGTGTTCTTCACCAGGCGGGATTGTTTGGGGGCGGTTCTGAGCGAAAGAACGTCAGTCTCGTGGGCAGTTGGGTGGGAAGTCCGGGCTGCACGTTAGTGATTTACAAGGACGACGGGAAAAATGTTGAAGGAAGCTGCGATATGGCTAGTTATCGCCACAAAATTGCGGGTACATACGATGACTTAACTAAAATAAGCATAACCATTACTCGCACTGACCCGAGTGGGTGCGCGACGAATACTATCGGATACATAAAAATCATCAACAGAGATAGCGCGGAGTTTGGTCAAAAAGGATGGGATGGTTGCGGGGTGACAACTGGCCCTGTGACGCAAATATTGTCAAGGTCATAAGCAAAAAACGGGGTCGGAGTCGAATAATCGTGTACCTTTCTCAAATGTCGCAGGGAGATAGAGAGCCAAAGTGAGAGTCTGTCCCAAGTCGCGCGCCTAACATTGTGTTGGAAACACGTTTCCTAAAAGAAGGTAGATAGGGAATTTATGCCATCAAGGCTCGACCCGCCTTCATGGCGGGAACGTTTGCGCGAATTACTCATCGGCGAAGCAGGAGTGCAATGCTTCAGCATTGCAGCAACGCTGAAGCGTTGCACTCCGGTTTCTGCTTCGCAGAAATGACCCCTTCCCAAAGATTCGTTGCCTTCATCATCCCATCACGGAGGAGAGGATGGAACGCTTGATCGGCGTGTTCGGCGTCATCGTCATCATGGGTTTGGCGTTTTTGTTTTGCCCGGCAGGCCAGCGCAAAAATGTCAACTGGCGCACGGTGGGTTTGGGCATGTTGCTGCTCGCCGGCTTCGCGGTTTTAGTTTTGCACACACCCGTCAAATATGTCTTCAGTCTCGCCAACGGTTTCGTGGATAAGCTGCTTTCTTTCAGCAGCGCGGGCTCGACCTTCATCTTCAATGCGTTGGGGGTAAATGCTCCGCCCGTGGGTTTTGTTTTCGCCACCCAAATTCTTCCGACCATCATTTTTTTCGCCGCCTTCATGGCGGTGATGTATCATCTCGGCGTCATGCCGTTCATCATTCGCAACATGGCGCGCTTCATTTCAAAATTTCTCGGCGTGAGCGGCGCGGAAAGTTTTTCCACGGTGTCGGATATCTTCGTCGGACAAACCGAAGCTCCGCTCGTCATTCGGCCTTATATTGCGACGCTGACGCAATCGGAATTGATGGCGTGCATGATTGCCGGCTTCGCCACCACCGCCGGCGGCGTGCTCGTGGCCTACGTCGGCATGCTGCGCGATCACATCCCGGATATTGCCGGCCATTTGATCGCGTGCAGCGTTATGTGCGCGCCCGCCTCGCTGGTCATCGCCAAACTCATGCTGCCTGAATCCGAAGAGCCGCAAACCCTGGGCGACACCAAAATCGAAATCCCGCGGGTTGATGCCAACGTCATCGACGCCGCCGCGCGCGGCACCACCGACGGCTTGCGCCTCGCCGTCAACGTCGCCGCCATGCTGATTTCATTCGTGGCGTTGACCGCTATGATCAACTATGGCCTCGGCAAAATCGGCATCAGCCTCGAGCAAATCTTCGGTTGGATCTTTTGGCCTTTATCATGGGTCATGGGCGTGCCGGCGGAAGACGTCAGTAAAGTCGCCACTTTGCTAGGCAAAAAAGTCGTGCTCACCGAGCTGATTGCCTATCAAGACATGAGCGAAATGCTCAAGCAAACCAACGGCGAATGGCTCACGCCGCGCGGCCGTTTGATTGCCAGCTACGCATTATGCGGCTTCGCCAACTTCGCCAGCATCGGCATTCAAATCGGCGGCTATAGCGGCCTTTGCCCCGAACGCCGCGGCGACCTCTCGCGCCTGGGCTTTCGCGCCATGATCGGCGGCACGCTGGCCACCTGCATGGTCGCAGCCATTGCCGGCGTTTTATTGGGGGATTGAGTTGTTTGAGATAAAAAACCAGGCATGACCAACCATTCACGGAGCACCCATGTCATCCAAATTCGTTCGCGGTTTGGGATTGTTTGATTCGACCATGATCGTTGCCGGCTCCATGATCGGCTCCGGCATTTTTATCGTCTCGGCCGACATTGCGCGGCAAGTCGGCTCGCCCGGCTGGCTGCTGGCCGTGTGGATCATCACCGGCCTGCTTACGGTGATTGCGGCCCTGAGCTATGGCGAGCTGGCCGCCATGTTTCCGCATGCCGGCGGCCAATATATTTACTTGCGCGAAGCGCACGGGCCGCTCTCGGGATTTCTTTACGGCTGGACTTTATTTCTCGTCATTCAAACCGGCACCATTGCAGCCGTGGCCGTAGCCTTTGCAAAATTTCTCGGCGTGCTCTTGCCCGCCGTTTCCGCGACCAATACGTTGTTCACTCTCGGCCCGGTTTCTTTTTCCACCCAGCGCCTCCTCGGCATTGCGGTGGTGGCTTTGTTGACGTTCACGAACACGCGCGGCATTCAGGCGGGAAAGATCATACAAAACATTTTCACCGCTACCAAAATCGGCGCGCTCGCCATGCTCATCCTGCTCGCTTTTTTTGTGGGAAGCAATGACGGCGCCGCGCTGCACTCGGCCGATTTTTGGAAACCGGTGGTGGACGGCCAAACGCTTTCTTTCCTCGCGTTGATGATCGCGCTCGGCACTTCCATGGTGGGATCGTTATTCTCCGCCGACGCCTGGAACAATATCGGCTTCGCTGCTGCCGAAGTCAAAGAGCCGCATCGCACCGTGCCGCGCGCCATGATGTTAGGCACCCTGATTGTGACCGTGCTCTACATCTCGGCAAATTTTTCTTACCTTGCGGTGTTGCCCATGGCAGGCATCCAACACGCGGCCGAAGATCGCGTGGGCACGGCAGCCGCGCAAATGATTTTTGGCGGCAATGCCGCCGTGATCATGGCGATCGCCATCATGATTTCAACCTTCGGTTGTGTCAATGGTTTGATTCTGGCGGGCGCAAGAGTGTATTACGCCATGGCCCAACACGGTTTGTTCTTCAAAAAAATCGGTGAGTTGAATGAACGCGGTGTGCCCGCCAACGGCCTCGTGCTGCAGGGTTTATGGGCGGCGGTGCTCACGCTCTCCGGCACCTATGGCAATTTGCTCGACTATGTCATTTTCGCCGCCTTGCTGTTCTATGTGCTCACCGTTGCCGGCATCTTCGTGCTGCGCCGCCGGCGTCCGCAGGCCGAGCGGCCCTACAAAGCATGGGGCTATCCCGTGGTTCCGGCGCTGTATATCGTTTTTGCGACTTTGATCATGATTGATTTGTTGATCTACAAACCCGCATACACCTGGCCGGGCCTCGGCCTGGTGCTGACCGGCCTGCCGGTTTATTATCTCTGGCGCAAACAAAAGCAGCCACGTGCATAAAACGGCCGGAGCACCGATTCATTTTTCCGTCATGTCCTCCGGCGTTATCATCGGTATGGTAATCCCTCAGTTATTGGTGGAAAGTGTAGCGCAGGCGTCTCCCGCCTGCAGACAAGATGTCTGCGCTACTCCACCAGTGTCTGAGGCATTACTCGGTATGTGCCATGCACTTGCTCGATCCATGAGGTGAGAAGACAAATCATGAGGCGTCAAGCCGGAAGAATTTTGATTTTCGCTGTCGCAGGCTTGGCTTATTTATTGATCAGCTCCTTGCCAACTTCCGACAGCCTTTCACCTCAAGCCCTGAAATCCGTGGCGATTTTTGCGGTTTGCATCTGGTTTTACGTCACCAACGTCATTCCGTTGATGATTACCAGCCTGCTCGCGGTGATCTTGTTTCCGCTCGCCGGCGTTTTAGATGCCAAAACCACTTTTGCTTTGTTCGGCAACGAAGCCGTCTTTTTTATTCTCGGCGCTTTCATCCTCGCCTCTCCTTTTATGCGCAGCGGCCTTTCCCAACGCATTGCGCTGGCCGTATTGCAACGCTGCGGCGATTCACCGCCCTTGCTCTTATTCGGAGTTTTGGCGCTTTCCGCTTTTCTCTCCTGCTGGATGTCCGAGCATGCCGTAGCCGCGATGATGTTCCCCATTATCGTCGAAATCACGGATTGCCTGGGCCTGTCGCCGCAAACCAGCCGTTACGGCAAAGTGCTCTTTTTGGCCCTGGCTGCCGGTTGCATCATCGGCGGCATTACCACGTTTTTAGGAGGAGCACGCGCCCCGCTGGCCGTCGGCATGTTGCAGGAAGCTACCGGTCTAACCATCGGATTCACGCCTTGGGCCTTGGCGGCCCTGCCCACCACCTTATTCCTGTTGGGATTTTCTTTTTGCTTGTACTACATTTTTTATCCACCGGAAGCGATCGATATTGAAAAGGTTCGTGAAATGCTCTTGCGCCGCCGGCGCGAATTGGGAAAGATCAGCCCGCGCGAAATCAAAGTGGGCCTCCTGATCTTGGGGACGATTATCGGCTGGGTAATTTTTGGAGAGCAATTCGGCCTCGCCAAAATCGCGATCATCGCCGTCATCCTCACTTTCGTATTTCAGCTCACCGAGTGGCGGGAGGTGGAAGAAGACGTCAATTGGGGAATTTTTTTGATGTATGGCGGCGCCATTTGTTTAGGCTATGCCATGGAAAAAACCGGCGGCGCGGAATGGCTGGCGCGCAACACGCTCGGCACTTTTCTGCATTCTCCGGTCATGCTGATTGCTGCCATTTCCTTTCTTTCCATTGCGCTCACCGAGCTGCTCAGCAATTCCGCCGTTGTGGCGTTGCTCATGCCCGTGGCTTTAAGTATGGGGCGCGACCTTGGCATCGATCCGCGCGTGATGACCATGGTCGTCACCATCCCCAGCGGTTTGGGGTTCATGTTTCCCATGGGCACACCGGCTACGGCCATCGCTTTTTCCTCCGGCTTTCTCACCACCCGCGACACCGTACGCACCGGCGCAATCTTGTTTATCACCGGCTGGCTGATCTTTAATTTGTCGATTCATTACCTCTGGCCGATGCTGGGATTTACGATTCCGGAATGACGCAGGCTTATAGTATTACCCTGAAAAAAACTATCATGACCGCGAAGGGTTTTTAAAGGCAAAACCATTATGGGCAAAACAATTAAAAATACGAAGGCCGAGCAAAAGGTATAAGCCAAAACCATTGAAGTGAAAATGATTAAAAGCGGTTCAATGATTTTGACTTTAATTATTTTGACTTTTTGCTTTAAACCTTTTGTTATAATAGCCGGTCATTCGCATTAAAAACAAAATCAAATAGTTTTGCCCTAAATCGTTTTGCCTTTGATCGATCGCTTGCGGCTGTTGCCGCGCTACGACCTTCAAGAAAAAAAGATCGTGAACGTCGTCGGCTGCGGCGGCCGGCTTTCCAGTGCAAACTCGAATTGATGCTGGCTCAAAATTTCCTGAATCACGGTCAGGCCCAAGCCCTGGCCGCCCGTTTTTGTGCTGAAAAACGGTGTAAAAAGCTGGGCCTGTGCTTCGGGCCGAATGCCGCTGCCCGAGTCTGCAATGCTGACGAAACTGCGTTGCCCCTTTTTGCCCAAGTTGATTGTGATATTCCCTTCTTCGCCGATAGCTTCCAAAGCATTTTTAAAAATATTGACGAAGGCCTGCTCTATTTGCGCCACGTCCATCGCAATGGCAGGCAGCGGCTGCTCGATATTCCAACGCCACGTAATGCCTCGTTTCATGCTTTCGGCATGAAGCAGCGTGGCGATTCTTTCCAGCAATTTTTGCACGCCGGCGGGCCGGCGCAGCGGCGGAGGAATTTTGACGACTTCCGCAAAGCTGCGCATGAAAATATTCAAATGTTCGGTGCGGGCCAGGGCAACTTGCAAAGCATTTTCATAATCCGGGCGATCCGGTTCTTGCAATTGGCTTTTGTAATGCAAACAAGAATGCAGCAGCGAATGCACCGCGCCGATGGAATTGTTGACTTCGTGCGACATCATGCGAATGAGTTTTTCATAAGCCGCCTTTTCCGAGCGCCGCAGCTCGTCCGTCAATTCTTCCATCAAAATAAAGCTGCGATAAAAACCTTGATCGAGAAATTGCGCCTTGTGGCACTTCACGCGCCGGCTGCCCAGCAAAGAAAGAACTTGCGATTCTCCCGCTTGCAAGCGGCCCAACGCTTCCGCAAAAGGAGCATGAATGCCCTCCAATTTTTTTCCGATTAAAAATTCCGGCGCGCTTTGCAGCAAGCCGGCGGCGCTGCGATTGGCCGTGGCGATGCGTTCGTCAAAATCCAAAGTGATGATGCCGGAAGGAGAAGCGGTGAGCACTTTATCCAGAAAAAAATGCTGCTCCTGCAAGCGAATACGCTCTTCGCGCAATTGCTCGACCATGTGATTGTAAACCTCGATGAGCCGGTCGATCTCGGGCTCATGGATGGGAAGCAATTTTGAAGAGAAGTCGCGATGCTTGAGCGTTTCCACGCCGGCTGCAACCATCTCAATCGGCTTGAACAACGCGCGAAAAAGCCGGAAGGAGAAGATGAAAGAAACGGCGAAAAACGCCTCCAACGCCAAAAGCCAGGCACGATGATTCCACAAAAAATAAACGGCAAGGCCGGCAATGGCGAGATGAACGAAGAGCAGATAAAGAATGAACTTCAGGCGCAAGCTCACGGCGTGATTCCAAATTTTTCAAAGCGGCGATACAAAGCGGCGCGGCTGAGGCCGAGAGCCTCGGCGACTTTGGTGATGTTGCCGTCATAAAAGCGCAGGGCTTTCACGATCATGGCTCGTTCCATGCCATCCAAAGTCATGCTGCCCACCATCGGCAAAATTTCTTTCCCGCTTTCTTCCGGCTGCATTTGTTGGGCGAGCATGAAATCGTCGCTTTCCAAAACCTCTTTGTTGCTCATCAAAACCGTTCTCTCAATCCATTGTTTCAACTGCCGGATATTGCCCGGCCAGGGCAAAGCTTGCAGCCAGGTCAAGGCCGCAGGAGCGATCGTCAGAGCATGGCGGCGATAAACCTGGCCGAGTTGTTTCAAAAAATGCGCGGCGAGCAGTGGCACGTCGTCGCGGCGCTCGCGCAAAGCGGGCACATGCAATGCGATCAAATTCAACCGATACAGCAAATCTTCCCGAAATTCGCCTTTCGCGATCAGCTCCGGCAAATTGCGATTGGTGGCTGAGACCACGCGGACATCGACGGTGCGCGTTCTGCTCGATCCCAAAACTTCATAGGTGCGATCTTGCAAGACGCGCAACAGTTTCACTTGACAGCTTGAATCCAGATCGCCGATTTCATCCAAAAAAATCGTGCCGCTGTGCGCCAGCTCGAAGCGGCCTTTGCGATCGAACTTGGCGTCGGTGAATGCGCCTTTGACATGGCCGAACATCTCGCTCTCGAACAAAGTTGGGGCAATGCCGCCGAGATTGACTTTGATAAACGGCTTGTCTTTGCGCATGCTATTGCGATGGAGGGCTTCGGCGATCAACTCTTTGCCGGTGCCGCTTTCGCCGGTAATCAACACCGAAGCCTCGGTGGCGCTGACGCGGCCAATCACTTCCAGCGCTTTGAGAAATTTCGGATCGCGGCCGGCGAGGTTTTCAAAATCATACTGCGCTTCCAAATCTTCACGGGAAAAATATTTGCCGGATTTGAAAGAGGCATGAGCGGCGGCCAAGCCTAACGTGGTCTTAACGGATTGCAAAATTTGTTCATTGTGCCAGGGCTTGGTGATAAAATCTGCCGCGCCGGCTTGCATGCCCTTCACCGCCAATGCAATCGAGCCCCACGCCGTCATCAAAATCACCGGCAGTTGCGGCTTTCGCGTTTTGATTTCTTTGAGCAAAGCCAGCCCTTCTGCGCCGGTGGTTTGCCGCGAGAAATTCATGTCTTGCAGCACGAGAGTGAAATTTTCACGCTCGAGCAGTTCCAGCGCGGACGCAGGAGCCGAGGCAGATTGTGAAGCATAGCCGGCTTGCTTTAATAATAAAGAAAGCGAGGCATTGACGGAGAAATCGTCGTCGATAATGAGAATCGAATTGTGCATGGCGATCGCTCAGGAAGCGGAGTATGGAGTTCATGAGGTTGAATAGCGACGGAAATTACAAAGGAGGGTCGTCGATCCAATTCTGGATTTGGTGTGACGGCAGCACATCTTCAAAATGCTTGACATTGCGCGTGACCACGATATGATTCCCGGCAAGTGTCATCGCCGCAATCATGAGGTCGACATAACGCTTCTTGGGTTTGAACTTTTTCAAAATTTTCTTGAACACCTCGGCATCTTCGTCACTAAAAAGAAGCACATTAAATCGAGAGATGAGAAATTGAGTTTCCCGCAGCTGACGATGCGCCGCCACGACTTGCGCAGGAGATGCCTTCACAGCAAACTCTGTTCGTCCTCGCAATAACTCCGCAACGGTAGGTGATGGCAACGCTATTTCTTCCATGCCCACTTGTTGGATGTGCAACGTAAGTGTAGGATGCCGGCTGCCAAAATGGCCAACTATATTCGTATCCCACAAATACATTTATTTTTTCCTCCGCTTGCTCGTGGGAATTCTCTGACGATCACGCCGTCTTTCAATTTCATCAATCATCGGCCACCAAGTAGGATCATCTTTAAAAATGCCGTAATAATCCCAAATCGTCTTGCGCGGAGGTTCTTTGGCATTCAAATAATTAGGCGCTTCAAATCTGACAAGATTCGGCGGCTTGGCCGCGTTTGCTTTTTGCCGAAAAGGTTTTGCCGGCGTTGGAATTTCCAAATGCAAAATTTCGCTGCGCTTGACGATTTCGCGAATGCGTTTTTCAACCAGCGCCAGCGTTTCATCACGGCCTTCGGCCTCGACTTCGACTTCGGGCAGCTCGGCAACTTGGGCGCGAAAGCCGCCATTTTGGGGAGTAAGTAGCACGGTACAGGTCATATTCATTTCTCCGCAACAATTGCTGCTTGCTCAAAAAGTTATTTGCTTAAGTTAAGGTTCAAGCTCATGAAATGCAAACGCAATTCCTTCTGTCCTCGCCATTTGGATCGTGCGAGCAATTGGATTTAATTTTTCGTTTCGTTATCTTATGAGCAGCGGTAAAAGCAAAATTACTTTATTCGTATGAATTTAGCCACGTGAACTCGGAGTGCAAAACTTTAGTTTTGCAATGTTAAAGCATCGCACTCCGGTTCAGATCGCTAAAATCTTACCTTTATGCATTTCATCCTCGCGCGAAGAGAGACTCATGAAACTGCTTTTTTCTTATCTCAAACAATATTGGAAATTGCTGGTGCTGGCCTTGGCGCTGGCGGCGATCAACCAGATCTTCTCCTTGCTCGATCCGTTGATTTTTCGGCACGTCATCGACGAGTACGCCACCCAATTCAAAAAGTATACGCCAGCAGAATTTTTCAAAGGCGTCACGTTGTTGCTCGCCGCGGCCGTGGGCGTCGCCTTTGTTTCGCGCGTGGCAAAAAATTTTCAGGATTATTTCATCAACGTGATCACGCAAAGGCTCGGCGCGCAACTGTACTCGGACGGCATTCGCCATTCGCTCGAGCTGCCCTATCAAGTCTTTGAAGATCAACGCAGCGGCGAAACCCTCGGCAAACTCCAGAAGGTGAGAACCGATGTGGAGCGCCTGGTCGCGGCCTCGATCAACATTGTTTTTATCTCTTTGGTCGGCATCATCTTCGTAATGGTTTACGCCTTCAGCGTGCACTGGCTGATCGCCCCGGTTTATTTTCTCACGGTGCCTCTGCTGGGGTTGCTCAGTTCTGTGCTCAGCAAGAAGATCAAAAATATTCAGAAAGTGATCGTCGCGGAAACCACGGCGCTGGCCGGCGCCACCACCGAATCATTGCGCAACATCGAGCTGGTTAAAAGTCTCGGACTCGCGCAGCAGGAGATTGGCCGATTGAACGCGACGACGGGAAAAATCCTGCAATTGGAACTCAAAAAAGTGCGTTACCTGCGCAGCCTGAGTTTTATTCAGGGCACCTCCGTAAATTTTTTGCGGACGAGCATTCTTTTCCTGATGCTGTATTTGATTTTTGCGCAAGAGATCACAGTTGGGCAATTCTTCTCGCTGTTCATTTACTCATTTTTCATTTTCGGCCCCTTGCAGGAACTGGGCAACGTCATCAACATTTATCGCGAGGCCGAAGTTTCGCTCAAAAATTTTTCCGACATTCTGAACACACCGAAAGAGTCCAGGCCGCTCGCACCGGTATCGCTCAACGGCATCACGACGCTGAAATTTGACGGCGTCAGTTTCAAGCATCAATCAGCGTCGACCCACGCGTTGGAAAAAATTTCATTCCAGACCCAACTGGGAGAAACCATCGCGTTTGTCGGGCCTTCGGGTTCGGGGAAAACCACATTGGTCAAATTGCTGGTTGGGCTTTACACGCCGCAACACGGCAGCATTCTGTACAACGGCCAAGCGAACACCGCCGTCGATCTCGACCAACTGCGCGAGCGCATCGGTTTTGTGACGCAGGATACGCAGCTCTTTTCCGGTACGATCAGAGAAAATTTGCTGTTCGTCAATCCTCAAGCTTCGGACGCGGAATGTTTGGAGGTATTGCAAAAAGCCGCGTGCCAGAGCTTGCTGGCGCGAGCGGATAAAGGCTTGGATACGGTGATCGGTGAGGGCGGCGTGAAAGTATCCGGCGGTGAAAAGCAGCGCCTCTCGATTGCACGGGCGTTGTTGCGGCGGCCCAACCTGCTGGTGTTTGACGAGGCCACCTCCTCGCTCGATTCGCTGACGGAAGAAGAAATCAGCGCCACCATCCGCGCGGTCTCGCTGCAAAAAGATCTCATCACCATTCTGATTGCCCACCGGCTTTCAACGGTGCTGCATGCCGATAACATTTACGTGTTAGAGCGCGGGCAGATCATCGAATCCGGCCAGCATCAAACCCTGCTGGATTTAAAAGGGCTGTATTATGCGATGTGGCGGCAACAAATCGGCGAACGCAAGAACGGCGAGCTGAAGCTCGCCAGAGCGCAGAATCAGTAATCAGTAATCAGTGGTCAGTGGCCAGTGGTCTGTGACTGGTTACTGAACACTGAATACTGAATACTGAATACTGAATACTGAACACTGAACACTGAACACTGAACACTGAACACTGAACACTGAATACTGAACACTGCTCTCCGCACTACTCATAATGCAGCGCCTCCGCCGGTTGCACGCGCGTCGCCAGCCAGCTTGGATACAAACCGGCAATCAGCGTTAAGCCATAAATGATCACCAATGAAAGCGCCAGGCCGAGGGCATAGACTTTCGTATTGAGAAATCCCACCAAGTCGAGCAAAGGAAATTGCACCACGAGCAGCACGCCGGCAATCAAGCCCAAAGTGGTGAGCAGCAACAATTCGCTCAGGATTTGTTTGTGAATATCCTTGGCGGCTGCGCCTTTGGCGCGGCGCAAGCCGATCTCTCTCATGCGTTGCGTCACGTTTTGCCACAGAACTCCCACCAAACCCAGGCCCACCATGATCATCAAAAAAGCGGCGATGATACCGGCAAAAATGAGAGGCGTCAACAAAAATTTCAGCGCCGATTCGCGCTTTTGTACGAGCGGCTGAATTTCGAAAGACCATTCCTTCGCCACGGCTTCCAGCTTTTTCGCCAGCTTCTCTTCAAATTCAAAGCCGGTGCCGGGGCGAACTTTGACCAGCAAATTGCGCGGCGGCCGCTGCTTGGGGTCATCGAGTTTTTTATGCTCGAAGAGATAATATCCCGGGCCGGAATATTCGCCGCTTTGGCGGAAATCGGTGACCACGCCGATAACGCGCACTTCATTGTCGCCCGAGGTCCACGGATCAAAATACTGGCCGACGGGATCTTCATTATCGAATAATTCCCGGCTGAGTTTTTGATTGATCACGATCGGCTGCCAATGCAAAGCCTCGTCGGCTTTTTCAAACCAGCGTCCGGCAATAAGCTGCAATCCCATCACTTCCTTGAATTCGTCGGAAACTTCATTCACACCGACCATGACCTCTTTGCCTTGAATTTCCATCCCGGAGCTTCTTCCCCCAAAATCATAGGGCACGGACAGCGCACCGGCAACCGTTTCTACTTCCTCGCAGTCGCGTGCGGTGAGATACAATTGATGAACCGTTGCCACTTGTTCCGGAGACCAATAATCATCGCTGGTTTGGTTCAAGTCGATGGCGACGCTCAAAACATTTTCATTGACGTATCCCAACGGGCGGCGATAATTGTCGAGATAATATGCCCCCAAAGTCATGACCACAAACAAAACCAAAAAAGAAAAGAAGATTTCGATGACCAGCAAAAAACTGCTTCTTTTGCGATTCCATACTAAGCGGCAAAGATGCTTGATCATAAACTTCTCCCTCTTAAAGCGGTGACGGGATGCAAACGCGACATTTTCCACGCGGGATAGACGCCGGAAAATACTCCGAAGAACACGGCGAGGCCCAGGCCATAGAAAAAGATGCGATAGTTCAAGTGAAATTCGGCGTATTGAATCAAGCCGCTGTGCGTGAGCATTTGCAACACGATGAATGCCAGCACGAATCCAATCACGCCGCCGATGAGCGTGAGTAAAACATTTTCCACGACGAACTGCCCGACCAGGGTCCACGAGGAAGCGCCGAAGGCTTTGCGCACGCCAATTTCGGAAGCGCGCTCGAGTATGCGGCTGACGTTGATATTGACGAGATTGACTGTGGGTAGAATCATGAACAAAACCATCAACAGAATAATAAGCGCCAGTAGATATGCGCCATAATTTTCCGCAGAGCGATCGTTGGCAAATAATCCGCGCGCGACCGATTCAAAAGGCGTTTCAGCCGCAGAAATGATGGTATTAAATTGCTTCGGGTCGGGGAACTCCACCTGGCGGAGTTTTTCCTGAAACTCTTCTTTGATCAAGCCGAGATCGCCTCGATCTTTCGCCAGAATAGCGGCCCAAAAATTTCCTAAGAGGTCGTCCGAAGGTTTAACTTTGGCGGTGCTGATCGGCATCCACACATCGGCGAAGGGCACAGGCCGGAATATCGGCACGTTTTTCACCACGCCCACCACGCGAAAATTTTGGCCTTCCACAACGATCGTTTTGCCTACGGCGTTCTCTTGTTGAAAGAATTTTTCACGCGTGGCTTCATTGATCACCGCCACGAAGTTGGCATTCTTCTCGTCGTCGCGCGTGAAGGCCTGCCCTTCTAAAAACTCGAAATCCAGAATCTCCCAAAACTCTCCATCGGTATATTTGATAAAGAGTGATTTTTTTTCACCGGTTTGATAAGAGTTGATCGTCTTGAAAAAAGTGAACAACGAAACTTTTTCCGGCAGCGTCAAAGTGCGGACGTAGCGATCCAATAAACGATAGCCCGCGGCCGACGATCTGCTATTCTGGCCATCCGGACTTTGGATCCGCACCGTAAATATGCCCAGCGTGCGGTCTGCTTTTTTTTCCGGCGGCAAAGGCCCAAACGAATGATCCAAAACAGCCGTCACCACCATCAACACCACCAGCGTAAAACTGACGCCGAACAGGCTGATGAAGGTGAAGAATTTGCGCCGCAGTAGAACTTTCAGGGCAATTTTTAAATAATTTTTCAACATACGGGCTCCGAAAAATGTAGATCGTAGATAGTGGATCGTAGGTTGCGTGACTGGCTCTATTGACAATTCACGACCGACGACCAACGACCAACTCAATTCACCTGCCTGCCATCGAACAACCGCACCGTGCGCTCGGTTCTTTCGGCGAGGCGGGAATCATGCGTGACCATGACGACGGTGGTTTTTTCTTTTTGATTTAACTCGCGCAGGATCGCCATGATCTCCTCGCCCATGTGACTGTCCAGATTTCCCGTGGGTTCATCCGCCAGCAAAATTCTTGGTTTTCCGACAATCGCGCGTGCGATGGCCACACGCTGCTGCTGCCCGCCGGAAAGCTGTGAGGGGAAATGATGGACGCGCGCGGTGAGGCCAACGCGATCCAATGCCGCCAAAGCGAGACGGCGACGTTCGGCATTGGACAAGCGCCGGTACAACAACGGTATTTCAACATTATCGGCCACGCTGAGATCAGAAATCAAATGAAAATTTTGAAAGATAAAACCGATCTTTTCGTTGCGCAGCCGGGCGAGTTGTTTATCATGATAAGCCGTAATCTTATCGCCGTTCAGCGCGATTTTCCCCCGCGTCGGTTCATCCAACAAGCCGATGAGGTTGAGCAGCGTGCTTTTGCCGCACCCCGAAGGTCCCATCACCGAAATAAATTCGCCTTCTTTGATTTGCAAATTGATATTGCTCAACGCCATGGTTTCAATTTTGTCCGTGCGATAGACTTTGTCGATGCTTTCGAGTTGGATCATGATATCTCCTTGTTTGACGGTATAACCGTGAGCAGTAAGATGTGAGCTTACAAATATCTGTCATTCTGGAAGAATCAGACTGTGTGAAAACGTCATTGCGAGCGGAGCGAAGCAATCTCTAACTCCAATACGTGCATGCACACCGGGATTGCTTCGCTCCGCTCGCAATGACAAATCCGAGCGTTTTCACACAGGCTGAATTTTTTTCAGCACAGGCTCTGCGCTTTAATACTTAAAAAGATCCTTTCAGGATGACAGGAAAAGTTTTGTTGAGCGAACGCCGGCAGGGTAAATGCTGATTATCGAACACTGGTCACTTCACCTTCACTTCTTGCACGTGCGCATAATCCCGCATATCCGAAACAATCACTTCTTCTCCTTCGGATAATCCTTCCAATACTTCGAAATATTCGAAACTCGTCAAGCCGAAGCGCACCGGAGTTTTAACCGCAGCATTTTTGCGAATGACAAAAACTTCTTGCGCGCCTTCACCGGTAACGTATGCGCCCTTTTTGAGGCGAAGAACATCGTCTTTGCTCGCGGTAATGATGAACACGTCCACGCGCAGATTCGAGCGCAAAGCGGCGTTCGGTTTGTCGTCTAAGTTGACGTTCATCGTCACGATGCCGTTTTCAATCTTCGGAAAAATGCCGGCGACCGTTCCCGTCAAAAAATCTTCATTCACTTTGACCTTGACCGGCAGATTCACGGCCAAACGGCCGGCATGCACGTCGGAAACCGTGGCCTGCACGCGAAAGCTGCTCAAATCTGCGAGGCGCGCGACGACCTCACCTTTGCGCACGGTCGCGCCTTCTTCGGACAACGCGAAGGTCAAAACCCCGTCGCGCTCGGCTTTGGTGGTGGCAAGCTCCAATTGATGCCCGGCTGCGGCGCGTTCTTTTTGCAGAATGCGAATTTCCGTGGCCACGCCTTGCAACTGATTTTCCAAAGAACTTTGAGTATTGCGAATGCTGCCGTCAAGCTGTTGCAATTCCAGCCCGGCGATTTCTTCTTCCAATTCGGATTGCCGCATTTGTTCTTTCGAGCTGCCGCCGATGGCAAAAAGCTGCTTTTGCTGTTCGTTCTTGGCTTGCAAATATTCGCGCCGCAATTTTTTGATCTGCAATTGCGTTTGTAAGTCGGTCAAACTTTTATCCAAATCGAGGCGGAGTTGCGCTTGTTGATTCTCTTTCAACGCAATTTGATCGTGCACTCTTTCCAAATCCAATTGCGCGGCGCTGACATCCAATTCCAAAATCGCCTCGCCTTTGGCTAGAATCGCACCCGGCCTTTTCAAAACTTTGAGCACGCGGCTATCGATCGGGCTGGATAAAGCTTGCTCAAATTCCGGCACTACCGTGCCTGAAGCTGTAATCGTCGCTGCAATGGGCCCACGCTCCACCTTTGCGGTGCGAATGCGATTGCGGTTGATCGAGGGATGAATCCATGCCGAGATCAACATGAGCACGACGATAATCGCAATCACCGGCGCGCCAATTTTGAGCGCGCGCTTGAGATTTTCGCGTTTGAGAATTTCGGGAGCGAGAGGGCGGTCCATTTCTTTCAAAAGTAAAAGGATTAAACCGATGGAGCGAATCATTCTTTTCCATCCCTTAACGCAAAGCATGTTCCAGAAAGGGCGGGTTGATTTCAATTGAGTTGGAAAGAAGAGGCAGCGGGGAATCGTTCAGTTTCGGACGGGGGCTGTTCAGAAACGCGAGAGAAAACAGAACATATATTGTTCAATCACTCTCTTGCATGAAACATTCAGGATCTTTATATTTGACTTCATGATTTTCATAGAATCAAAAGCCTTTACCAAATCCGCACAAGATTTGCTTATGGAAGAAAAATTGTTTCACGACTTGACCGGCGCACTTCGAGACGCTGCCGCCTTCGAGCGAGGGGAAAAAACAGATTTGCGTGTAACGAAATTTCCACCACGGCCCCAACCCATTTCGGCTCAAGAAGTCATCCGTTTGCGCAAGAAGCTGGCGATCTCGCAAGCGGTCTTTGCACGATATTTGAATGTCGCGCCTGCCACGGTTCAGGGCTGGGAACAAGGCCGGCGCCGCCCAAACCAAGCCGCGCTGAAACTGTTGCAAATTGTGAAGAAGGAGCCGCAGGTGCTGGCGATGTAGCTCTGAAATTTCTTGCGGCCGCTCGCTCTGTTTTAAATGATCAAAAAAACTGTTCTATTTTCCCGAACGCACGGCACGAATGTGGCCACGGCTACCAAACAACATATCTCCGTAACAAACGCCATCTAAGAAAGAGACGTACCACGTCATTCCCCTCAAGCCCACTTTGCTCATAGTCCAAATCCATGTCTGCTTGCGATCAAATACCTTATTGAGAAACAAATCATTTATCTTCTCCCGCTCCATCAATGACATACCTTCGTTCAGCGTAGGCAAACGCCAATCACTATAACCGCCGAACTTTTCTTTATTCAATTTAACAACATAAGCTTGCACCTGCTCATATCTCACATAACCTTCTGAGCCAGATTGCTGCCATGTCAAACCATTAACACGATCAAACACCAAATTCGCACCGTTACGGTTGAGTTTTTCATATTGATGTTGGCCGCCTGCGCCGTCAGGATTGAAGCCGCGATCGAAATAATTGTAGGCCCTGAGCATTTGTTTTGCTTCTCCTTCAGAAAGATAAACCCCTGATTGGAGTTGTGGCTCAGGCACAACGATTTTGCTGCTGTAAACTAGCCCATCGCGACTTTGTTGTTCCACACGATAGCTCGCTTTGGAGCTTGCAGGCGCGCGTTCGTCAGTATATTCATTGCCAAAAGCAACAGTCAAATGTTGGTTATCGCGATAAATCAGCGTGAGATTCGGTCGCTGATCTTCGGGCAGGTTGGAGCGCCATTGCAAATGGTTGATATTCGCCGCCAAGCTTTTCACTTGAGCACGAGAGCCGTTTCACCATTGAGCAGCCGCGAACGTGGCGGCACTTTGGGTCTGAGGCGAAACGCTACTCTCGTGGAAGACCGAAAATCCACGGGCAGGCGTTTCACCGGCAAAGAAATTTCCACAGGCTTACCTTCGTGGTGAAAGGCAATATCAACCGCCAGCGTTTCCGCCTCGGCTTGCAGCTTGCTCGCCACCTTGCCGGAAAAGATGCGATCTTGCGGCTTGCCTTCCGGCTGGGTTGCTTCCACGCTCACCACCGGCGGCTTGGTATTGAAGCCGAGCGTGAGATGTTCAGAGAACTCTTCCCCGGCAAAACGGACGCGCACGCGATGTGCGCCACCCCGCAAAAGCGAGTCCGGCAAATCAAGCTCCAACACGGCGGCATGCCAGCGTGGCGGATCACTTTTGGGGATTGGTTTACCGGCGCCGAGAAACACGTAGCCATCAAGTTCAAGATCAAGAGCTTTACGGCGATCCGCAGCATCGTTCTGCGCAACAATGGCAATGCCGGAATCCGGCCGCGTAATGGGCTTCACCAGTGCAAATAGCGGCGGGGCGTGTTTGATGAAATGCGGCAAAATGCCGATGAGCGCAGCAAGCAAAACAACGGCAGCGGGCAAAAGCAGTTTCCACTACTAAAAGCGCCGCTCTTGCGGAGTTTGCGCGTTGTTTTTTACAGCAGTATTGGCGGGTTTTGATTTCTTCCCCATCTTTTTGCTTTCCGAAATTGTGCAACGAAAAACTTATGAATTGAATTTGGGAAAATTGATACGATTTAACGACAGCTCATGGTCACCACTTTTGATGTCATTCCGTAGGAATCTTTTTAGCATTACTAATTCTTCAGGCTTTTCTCAGCAATGCTTAAAAAGATTCTTCCAGAATGACACTTAAGAGGGTGGTGAATTATTTATACGAATCTGTTCACGCATTTGCAAGCAGCATCGTCTTGACTCATCGCCGCAGAACGCGCCGGATAACATTCACTATTTCCGGTATGCGAAACCAATATCCCATTCCAGCAAAGACAGCGAAAAACATTGCGGAAATGATCGCGCACACGAGCAGGTTGCCGGCAAAAGTATTTTGGGATAGCGCAGGAAAAAAATACGCTTTTGCCCAATAGAGCAGCGCGCCAATCATCGCGCTCAGTGAAATAATCTTCGCGAAAAAAGCGAATACTTTTTTGCCGCCGCTATTTTGGCTGCGGCAATTCCATAGCGCGAATAAGAAAGTCACTTGCAAAATCGCCGAAACGGCAATCGCCAACGCCAGCCCCTTTTCGCCAAATTCGTGCACGCCGAGCCAGTAAAGCGGCAGACTTGCGGCCACCGCCAAAGTTCCGATGATCGTGGGAAAGAGTGTATTCTGTGCGGCGTAATATCCGCGCACGACCACGGTTTGAGCGGCAAATGCAAAAGCGCCGATCGACAAAAAAGCCAAAGCTTCAGCGGTGCGCGCAGTGGCCAGGGCATCGAAACGGCCGCGTTGAAAAAGGATAAAAATTATTTCATGGCGCAAAACGATCAGCAGCGCAGAAAAGGGAATGACTAGCGCAATGTAGCGCCGCAGAGTGTCGTTCAGCAATTGATTCATTTCCGCTATTTTATTTTCCGCTGCCAACCGCGCGAGATAGGGAAAAGAAGCAACGCCCGCCGCCTGGCCAAAAAAACCGACAAGAATAAACATAACTCGCAAGGCGTAATTGATCGCCGCCACTCCGCCTTCGGGCAAATACGACCCAAAGAAGCGCGCGAAGAATTCCGTAGAAAACGTCATGGTTAGGCCGACCATCAGCGGCAGCGTGAGCAAAATGTATTTTTTGAGATCGGGGTGATGAAGATTGAAGTCGAAGAAGAGATTCATGCCCGCGCGTTTTGCGCCAAAATACTGCATCAAAAAATTCCCAATGAACGCACCCGCCAAGGCACCCCAAGCAAAGCCTTCCATTCTCACCCAACGATAAAGAGCGATGCCCCCCAAAATGATTCCGACATTATAGATCAGCGGCGCGAGCGCGGGCAGCTTGAATTGCTCTTTGGCGAACTGCACCGCCATCAGCAAACCGCCGGCAAAGAAGAACAACTGCGCCGGCAGGATGATGCGCGTCATCCGTATTGCGCTGCGCAAAATCCCGGCATTCTCAATACCTGGCGCGAAAAGCGGCACGAGCCATGGCGCAAGCAGCCAGGCAATGGTAATGAGCACAAATAGAAAAATTCCAAACACGCTCAAAATCGTGGAAAAAACTTTCCAGCCCTCTGCTTCGCGTTCTTCGGTAAGATATTTTGAAAAGATAGGAATGAAAGTCACGGAAAGAAAACCGCTGGCCACGACGTGATTGAGGATTTCCGGGATGACAAAGGCAATGCTGTAGGCATCCACTTCCGCGGCGGCGCCGCCGTAGCGTGCAATCACTATCTCGCGCAGCAGACCGATCACGCGGCTCAACAATACGGAAGCCATCATGATGAGCGCCGCGACGCCGACTTTTTTATTGAGGGAAGAAGATGACATGCTGTGATTAAGGAGGGCAACGCTATGGCAAAGATTGCAAATAACTATTGAGATTCGTTTTGAACCGTGTAAACACGGCGCCGACACTCATAATACCCTCTTGCATACGATCCCAATCCATATAAAAGCCATAGCCATGATAAAAAACGTGCCTGAATTTGCGGAATGGGGCTAAAGCGGCGGCCAAATCATCATCAAAAAGGGTGGGGAGAGAAGAAAAGGAAGGAAAACAAAAACGCTTGAATAAATCAACGTGCCAAGTTTCACCAGAAGGCAAAGGAACATTATGAGAATTGCTGATGCGTTTCAAAATATTCTCGATGCCATTGTAAAACTGCGATAGAAAAGCTGCTGCTGCCGTCCTTTCACGAACAGTTGGTTCTCTTGATCCCAGATCCTGCAAGAGCGCAATGAGTTCAGCAACAACTTTTTCAATCGCTTCCAACTCGATCGAAACTTCTTCGCGTAATTCCGCGGATATCATAAAAGGACCGTGCCTCTGGTTTCAATTAACCTAGTGAAACGTGTCGCGGGAGAGAGAGGCACAATATCTAATGAGGTCTGGAGCAATTCTTCCAGCTTTGCCCCCAACTCGTAAAGCTTCCAGCCGGAAACGCCATCAAAAGCCAAATCCAAATCTCGCGCTTGGCGTTTCGGATCAAGGGAGCTGCCAAAAAGAATCACGCGAGTCGCGCCATAGGATTGAGCGACTTCGCGAATGCGATTGATCTGTTTCTCATTCAAGGCCATTGATCTTCACTTCTCCGCAATACAATTACCTCACAACAAAAATATGAAGATCATCCCACAGAAGCAAACACAATTATGAAAGCATTCCTTCTTTTTCTAAAAAGCTTCTTGACTACAAGAATGTGATTCGGTATTTTAAAATAACAAATCTTGGAAAAGAAAGCGCCACCAATTGGATCACATTCTCGTCAAAATCAAAAGGCTTATTCTTCAAGGCAGATATGAATTTCGCTTATCTGCTGAAATTCAATTAGCAAATGATGGTTTGGCCAAAGAAGATGCGGTGGAAGCCATATTGAACGCTGCGTATATTGCGAAAAAGAACTCGACGAGCCAAGATAAACTTAACCCCAGAGAGAAAGTTTATATTATCGAAAGCTTCACGTACGATGGCGTCCTGATGTATACAAAAGGCGTGATTCGAACGGTGGGTAGTCAAGAAACGTTTTACATCATCATTTCAGCCAAAAGATCAACTTTAGGAGTATAACTCATGTCAGGTGACTTTTGCCGCATGTGTGGCTCGAAAAAGCTGCACAAACAAAGACGGGAGGTCTTTCTGCCTTCCCAGCGCAAAACGATTAAGGCGATCGAGGTTTGGATTTGCGCCAATTGTGGAGAAGAATTTCTTGACGATGGCTCGAGAGCCAAGCTCTATCAAGAACCAAGTAGGGCGCGTAAACATAAATCTTTGGCCGCATGAGCCAGAACAAAAATAGTTTTGCCCAAAATCGTTTTGCCTTTATTGCCCGGAGCTCGCCTCCTCGCCTTCTTTTTCAAGAAGAATCCTGACAATGCGCTTCGCCGCTTTCCCATCCCAAAATTCCGGCACGCCGCCTTTCTTGCCTTTGCCTGCCAATATCAAATAACTCTCTTCCAAAATGCGCTGCGGCGACATGCCGATGACGACGTTCGTGCCTTCGGTGACGGTCACCGGGCGCTCGGTATTTTCGCGCACGGTGATGCACGGCACGCCCAGCACCGTGGTTTCTTCTTGAATGCCGCCGCTGTCGGTGATAACCAAACGCGCGTGTGCGGTGAGCTTGAGAAAATCCAAATAGCCCAGCGGATCGGTCAAAACAAAATTTTGAGCTTGCACAATCTTATCGTCGAGGCCGAATAGCTTCATTTGCTTGCGTGTGCGCGGATGCACGGGAAACACCAGAGGCAGATCGCGCTGGATTTGCAGCAACGCGCCGAAGATGCTTTCCAGATTTTCTTTCACATCGACGTTGCTGGGCCGGTGCAGTGTAATCAATCCAAACTTCTCGCTTTCCAATTTCAAATCATGGAGAATGTTCGATTGCTCGGCGCGGTCGCGATGTTTCATTAAAGAATCGATCATGACGTTGCCAACAAAAAAACATTTTTCGCGTTCGACACCTTCGCGCTCGAGATTGGCGAAAGCGCTACGTTCGGTCAAAAACAAATAATCCGAAATTTGATCGGTCAACACGCGATTGACTTCTTCCGGCATGTCACGATCATAAGAACGCAGGCCGGCTTCGACGTGCGCGAGCCTGACGCCTAATTTCACCGCAACGAGACCACAGGCAATGGTGGAATTGACGTCACCGACCACAAGCACAATATCGGGCTTGTCGGCGCTGATGATCCTTTCAAACTCGATCATGATCTTGCCGGTCTGCTCGCCATGCCCGCCCGAGCCGACGCCGAGATAAACGTCGGGAACCGGCAAACCGAGGTCATTAAAAAAAAGCTTGGACATCTTTTCATCGTAATGCTGGCCGGTGTGCACCAGCTGGGCGTCGATTTCAGCATGTTTTTTCATCTCGTCCATCAGCGGCGCAATTTTCATAAAATTTGGCCGCGCGCCGACGACGTTGCAAATTTTCAAAGGCATGAAAGCTCCTGGATGCTGGATGCTGATTGCTGTTGTTGGTTATTCGTTTTTGCGTTCGGGAGTGCAACTCCCAAAGGAGATTGAGAAAACCATCTCGCCTTGTCTCAGGAATGACAAAAAGATGTGGTTCGCCTGAACCGGCTTTATTGCGCTATGTCAGCGTGAAGCTACTTCCGTCCGCAGCGCTTCCTTCATAACCTTCCCCGCAGCATTCTTCGGCAAACTTTCGCGCACAAGCACTGCGCGCGGGACTTTAAACTCAGGCAACCGCTGGCGGCAAAAAGCAATAATCGTATCAGGCAATTCTTGATCCTGCCCATTGCTATGCTCCGGCTTGAGCGTGATGTACGCGCAAATCGCTTCGCCGAGATATTGATCCGGCACGCCGATTACCGCCGCTTCCAAAATGTGCGGATGCTCGAGAATCGTTTCTTCGATTTCTTTCGCGCTCACGCGATTCGCGCCGGATTTGATCATGTCGCGCTTGCGGCCGACGACGTAAAAAAATCCTTCTTCATCCATGCGGCCGAGATCGCCGGTGTGAAAGCCGTGTCGCGTCAAAGCGGCTTGGGTTTCTTCGGGTTGATTCCAATAGCCCGACATGATGTTTGCGCCACGTGCGACAATCTCACCGGCTTCGCCGAGCGCGGCTTCTTCGCCGTTTTCTTTAATCAAACTCAATTCGACGTTGGGAATGGGAATACCGATGCTGCCGATTTTGCGCGGCAATTCTTCCGGCGGCAAATAGCTGAGTCGCGCCGAGGCCTCAGTCGCGCCGTACATGATGAAAATTTTCTTGCCTTGAAAAACTTCCATCACTTCGCGAATGAGTGCCGGCGCCATCGCCCCGCCGGCTTGGGTGAGATAGCGCAGCGCCGGAAATTCCATCTTGCGCACGGCAGATTTGCCCAATAAAATTGCGTATGTTGAAGGCACTCCCGCAAAACCGGTCGCAGCTTTTTCTTGCATGGTTTTGAGCACGACATTTGGAAAGACGAAACGATTGTCGATAATCACCGTGCCGCCAACGGCAAAATGCGTATTGAGCAACGATTTGCCATAAACATAGGCAAACGGCAAAACCACCATGATGCGATCTTGTGCAGTCAAGCCGAGATAGCTCACGATGCTGCGCGTGTTGGTGACGATATTGAGATGCGTCAACATCGCGCCGCGTGGATCGCCGGTGCTGCCGGAAGTGTAAATGATCGAGGCGAGACTCTGATCGATCATGCCGAGGGGCAAAGGTGTTTCCGGTTGTTGCGCCATTTCATGCGCATGAATCATCGGCCACGGCCAACTTTTCGCTTCGTTGTTTTCCAAAATACCTTGTGCAGAATTTTCAGCACTAAGAGAATCCAAACAAACCACGGCGCGCAGCTTGGGCAATTTGTCGCGCGCCTCTTCCACCAGCGGCAATTGCTTGTCCTGCGTGATCAAAACGCTGACTTCACAATCGTTGATAATGTAGGCTAACGTTTTCGCCGTCGTGTTGGTGTACATCGCCACGGTGACGCCGCCGGCTTTGAGAATGCCGTAATAAGCCGCGATATAGGCACTGGAATTTTCAATGAGCAATGCCACGCGATCGCCGCGGCGCACGCCCAGCTCGCGCAGCATGTGCGCCACCCGATTCGCGGCGTGATCCATTTCGCCGTAACTTATGGCTTCGTCGTCGTGAATACAAGCCATTTGCTCGGGCGTGGTTTGGGCGTGGTGTTCGAGGAAGTGAGGGATGAGATAAGGATTCATTGCAACAACACAAGCTTCTTGGTTTCCACAAAATCTCCCGCGTGTAGGCGATAGAGATAAACTCCGCTCGCCAAATTTTCGGGAGTCCATTTTATTTCATGCTCGCCGGCAAATTTGTTTTCATCGACCAACGTTGCGACTTCCTGTCCGGCGAGATTATAAATTTTCAAACTGACACGGCTCACTTTCGCCAACGCGTAGCGAATCGTGGTCGAAGGGTTGAAGGGGTTGGGGTAGTTTTGCATCAAGCCCCACGCAAAAGAGTATGCCGCTGTTGGGTCATTAACAGCAGTTGATCGTTCATGACGAAAAACTCCATCCCAAGCCGTGCCCACAAAAACCTGCTCTGATGAGTTGCTTGCCAAAGACAAAGTGTAGGCATCTAATCGCGGAAGGTTGTTCCTTCCAGAAAGATGGCGGAGCCGTTGATTTGTGCCGGCATAAATTCCACCAGCCGCAGTGGTGAAAAAGCAATTCACGGACTCGCCATATGAAAGCCCATCAGAGGGAAGGTGTCGCCATGATTCGCCGTTATCAAGTGATCGATAAATTCCATCGCCCATGAGATGAAGCTGATATGAGGCTGCTAGGATCTGATTGTTGCCTGCAATCGCTAGGGCCCTGATAGCGCCATACGAATACAAACCCTGATTAACCGGCGCCCAACTCTTTCCGTTATCCTTCGAACGCCAGATGCCTTTCCATCTCGTTCCCACAAAAATGTGGTCACGTCGGTTTATAGCCAAAGATAAAACCTCGTTGTCGTCGATGCTGCCGCTGACGTATTCCCAATGCTCGGCCTGAGAGTTGGATTTAAAAACTCCTTGCCCATCGATTGCGGCGAAAATGTCTCCTTTGCTATTGCAAGCAAGCACACGAATCTCGGCGTCCGTAGAACATGTTAAAACTCTAGTCCAGCCATTGCCATTGTCCGTCGAACGAAAGATGCCGTTGTCACGGCCGCTGTAATAGCCGCCATTGCCGACCAAAATCTGGCTGTTGGAATGAATCAGGAGCGCAGAGATGTTGATGTTGGTCAAACCCGAATTGAGCGCTTGCCATGTCGTGCCGTTGTTGAGGGAGCGAAAAAAACCGCCGTTTGATCCAACCGCGAAGATATGCCCTTTCTCATTGACGGCGAGAGCATTGATCCCCGGCTTCGGCAGGCCGGTCCTTGACGCTTTCCACGTGTCGCCAGAATCTTTCGAGCGAAAAACCCCGAGCCCGTGAGTGCCGGCAAAAAGCTCGCCCTTTGCGTTAACAGCTAGCGCTTGAACGATGCGATCATCTAGGTCAGAGTGAAGAGTTCCCCAGGTTTCACCATCATCGATGGAGCGAAAAATTCCTGCGAATGTACCTGCGTAGAGATGGCCTTTCATGTCTTGAGTAAAAGTCAAGACGTGGGAATTCAATAAACCGGCATTGACTTGTGTCCACGTCGTGCCGCTATCCGCAGAGCGAAAGATGCCGCCCTCTACGGTTCCGGCAAAGAGAAGACCCTTTTCATGGCTGGCGAAAACTTGGATCGCCGTCTCGGTCGAACAGACTTTTGAAAAAGTCCAGTTCGCGCCGTGGTCGCTCGATCGCAAAATGCCGCCATCACGAGTTCCGGCAAAAATCACGTCGTTTTCATCAACGGTCAAGGAACTAATGAAATGCTCTGAGGAATCGGTTCGTAATTTCGTCCAATGTATGCCTTGATCAGTCGAGTGAAAAATGATTTCGCTTCCCGTGTTGGCAAAAATATTTCCGTGCCTGTCGATGGCAAAATGCTCGACTCCGCCGTAAGCATAGTCGAAGTCTGCGCTCACATCAGTCCAATCATCGCCGTTATTGGTTGAGCGGAAAACGCCTTGATGAGTTGCTGCCAAAACCAGCCCGTTGCCATCACCGATGAAAGCTTGAATAGCACCCTTAACAGGAAGAGTTGAGTCTGACTGCCAATAGCTGCCATTATTTTTCGAGCGGAAAATTCCATCTCTTGTTCCTGCCCAAATCTGCCCCGACGCTTGGGTGAAAAAGCAATAAACTATTCCGCCGTAAGGCCCATTCGTCGCTTGCCAAAAACTCTGCGCCATTAGGTTGCTGCGACCGAATGTCAACCCAACACTTATGAAGATTAAAAGCTGGAGCGCCTTGAGTTGAAGAAATCTCTGCTTGTTGTGTTGTAACATGGTGCTCTCCCAGTTTCAATCATCCCGTTGCGAATGAATTTTCAACAAGGCTTTGGGCGAGTCATTACGGAACAACTCGGTAAAGAATGTGTTGATGTTCTCTAGATCACTCGATGAATCTGAATACTCCCCCACGGCAACATGCCCACCCTCGCACCGTTCGGATAGCGCTTGTGCAAAAACGCCAACATTTCTTCCCACTCACGAAAATGCGAATACCCCTCCCAATATACCTCATAAAACTCTTCGGAAGTCACACCCGGCATGAAAGCAACAAGTTGGCGATTGCCCAAAAACCCTTTGGGAGAGGGTTTGCGATACAATCTTTGATTCACACCGAACAACCCATGATGTCCCATTCCCAACGAACAGGCGCTCGCCACCACAATCACGCCGTCTTCTTTCAAATAATTCGGCGGTGCGGTGTGATGAAACATGAAGGCATTCTCGGCTTGCAACAACTCGTCGTCTTTGGGATAGGCGTTGAGAATGACGATATCGAAAGGCTCATCGGGCAATGCGGTTGCATAAACTTCGCGCGCGAAGTTGGCGCCGGCGCGATGCGCGGCTTCGAGATCACCTGCAAACACGCCGGCAATCTCGCGTTTGCTATTCACGACAACGTTGATGCTCAATTGCACACCGGCATGCCGGGCCACGCGTTCGAATTCGGCGCGGAAGCGATTGCCCTCGAGCGTGCCGGCTTTGCCGCGCAGGCCCATCATTACGGCTTTGTGCGTCCATTCGATGCTTTCGATATTCGATAAACCGGGCAACACCATTTTCGCGCCGCCGCTGAAGCCGGCGAAGGCGTGCGGCACCACGCTGCCGAGCAGAATTTTGAAATCAGCAGCCATGAATGCGGCATTGAGACGCACCGGTACTTTGCCCACGTTCACACCGAGATCGACAAGATCACCATGGCAATCATGATTCAACACGCGATATTGCGCGACAATTTCTCTTCCCAATTTCTTTTCAAGATCAGATTGCGTCAAAGCCGTGTGCGAGCCGAGACTGATGACGAAGGTGATGTTTTCTTTTTGAATGCCACCGGCAAATAATTCTTCCAGCAGAAACGGCAAAAGCATGTACGTCGGCGTGGGCCGGCTCAAATCATCGACGGCAATGGCGACGGTTTTGCAGCCTTGCAACATTTCACGCAAAGGTGGCGTCGCAATAGTATTTTGTAAAGCAGCCCGCATTTCTTCGGCAGAAAGCCCGGGGGCATCGCGCATGGCACAGACGTGCACGTCCCAATGCTCGGGAAAATTCAACGTAAGCGGATAATCGCCAAACCACGCGGCCCAGGGAATGTTCACTTCATGCATTGAGGGCGTGGCGTTTTTCATTGACAAAGCTGACGATGGCATCGACCGATTCGAAATTGTCCGGCATCATTTCGTCTTCGTCGATAGCAATCTCGAATTGCTGTTCGATAAAATTGATGAGATCGAGCATTTTTAAAGAATCGATCACGCCTTTCATGAGCAGGTTATCCTGATCCGAAAAGCTCGCGCCTTTGGGCGCTTGTTTGGCCAGGAAATTTTTAATGCCGGAACGAATATCCATGATGGCTCCAGAGTGTTCAGTATTCAGTTTTTGACACGATTTTGTCTATATTTGTGCAGCAAGTAATTTTTCATGTCATCCTGTAAGGATCTTTTTGAGCATTGAGCACAGTGTTTGTGCTGAAAAAGATTCTTACAGAATGACATTTTGCAAGGAGTAAGCCGAACACGGTATTCATCAAATATCCCGATCGCCGACGGTCATAAACCAATTTTTGCCCTCGAGAATCGTTGCCGCGTAAGGCTGCGCAGAATTCGCATAAGCAATGACCGTCGAAGTAGCATCGTCGCGATAGCGGAAGCCGAGTTGTTGTGCATTTGATAGAAAGGGATTCAGGTCGTGCAGCCGCAGTGAAATCGTGTTGATGCGAACTTTGCGCAGGTGATGAATCAACGCGCGCAGCAAAAGCTGCATGTTTTCATCTCGCCCTTCGACGAGCAATTCCATGACATGCGCCGCGCCTTTGGCTTCATAGAATAATGCGTAGCCTTGCAATTCCTCGCCGCGCTGCATGCGAAAGCTGTTCATACGATAAAGCGGGTTGCGCAGAAAACGCCACGTCAAATAAGCCGAATCACGTTGCACGATTACGCGATGCTGCTTGACCGCTTTTTCAAACAACTGATCATATTCCGCGCCGAAGCTATTTTCTTCTGTCAAACAAAATTCGTATGCGCCGGCGTGCGAGCGGCCGGGCGTGATGAAATGCAAAAACGGATTACCCAAAGCAGCCAGAGCATTTGCCGCCAATTTGTTGCCGGTGAACGTTTCGAGTTTGTTTTCCAGCCGCAAAAGCGCGGCATAGCGCACCATTTTGCCGATGGGCTGATGCCCGACTTTTTCGTGCACCGCCAGCATGCGGTCATTGGGATGCGCAAATAAAAAGTCGAATTCGCCGCGATCGACGCAATCTTTGGCGGCGCGGCGCAGTTTCATGGCCACGCCCAGCGTGCGATATTCTTTGTCGATGGAAAAATCCGCGCAGTTCCAGCCGGTCAGAAGTTTGCCATCCACCCTCACTTTGCGTGGAAACGCCGAAGTGAATCCCACCACTTGATTTTTGTTTTGATCAACAGCCAGCCAGGCTTTGCCTGGTCCATGCGGATTGTCGCGATAGGCCCAATCGAAACGCGCTTCGAATGCTTCGTTTTCTTCATAGCGCGTGCGATTGCGCCGCAGGCAATCTTGCATCACTTGCCGATCTGATATGGGATCGGCTTCACGAATTACGATTGGCATGGAGGCTCAAGTGACGCAGAGCGTCTGAAAGGCGTTCCCACGCGGAGCGTGGGAACGAGAAACGAGAACATTTCACCGGCTCGCCGACGAAATGTTGATTGATGCGCTCGCGCAATTCGGGATGAAAGGCAAAATGCCGCGCTGCGACTTCGATATAAATTTTTTGATAATTGTGTATCATCTGTGGCAGCGTGAAATGTGTTTCGAGGCGTTTGCGGCCGGCTTCGCCCATGGCCAAACGCCGCGACTCACCGTGTAGCAACTGCAATAGCGCTTGTGCCATTTTTTGATGATCATCCGAAGGTACGAGCATGCCGGTTTCGCCTTCCACCACCAGTTCGGTATTGCCTCCGACGGCCGTGGCTACCACCGGCTTGCGCGCGGACATCGCTTCCAAAATCGAATTGGACATACCCTCGCTGAAAGAGGAAAGCACGAATACATCCAGCTCGCGCAGAATTTGCGGCACGTCTTTGCGCCAATTCAGAAAATGAATTTTGCCGCCGATACCTAATTCTCGTGCAAGCGCAGTCAACTCTATTTGCAATGGTCCATCGCCGACGAAAAGCAATGCCGCATTCGACACAGTTTGAAAAACCAATTGCGCAGCGCGAATCAAGCATGCATAATTTTTGACCGGCACCAACCTGCCGACGCTGCCAAAAAGCAAAGTATCTGAAGGGAGACCAAGCCCGGCGCGAATGTTGGCGCGTTCAGTTACGGCGTCGAATTTGCGCAAGTCCACGCCGTTGCGAATGACATGAATACGTTCTTTGGGAAAGCCGATTTTGTCGTGCAGAGTCTCGCGCAAGTTTTCAGAAACGGATATGATGCGATCGGCAAAACGCCAGAATAAGTTTTGAATCAAGACATGCTTTTTGGTATCGACGCGCATGAAGCCGTGCTCGCTGTGCACGCGCGCGGGAACGCGCGCAGCCATGGCGGCGAGCATGCCTTCCAACAAACTTCCCCACGAGCGCGTGTGCACGAGATCGATACGATTTTGGCGGAAGAGCTGATAGAGCTTGAAATAGTAACGATAATCTCCGCCGGCGTGCGCGCCTAATTCCGCCACGCGGCATTTCTGCCGGTCAATCGCTTGCAGCATCAATCCGCCGGCTTTGAACACGTAAAGATGATTCTCGAAAATCTCCGCGGGCATGGCGTTGATGAGATTGAGAATGCCGCGTTCTTTGCCGCCGACGTTCATTTCATTGGCGAGATGCGCAATTTTGATTTTACGAATGACTCTCTTGAACATGCTCGCGCTTCCTTCGCGGCTGGAAAACCCGGCGCAAATGTTTTTCGATTTGCCGGTCAACCGTGCTGATATTGTCCGTGTGGACGATCTTCAATTCCGGAAACAACTGTTGCAGAGTTATGGTATTTTCTGCAAGCTGCTGTAATTCTTCCAACACATATGCCGGCCGCCGACGGTGTGCGGTTTCAGGCCGCAAAACCAGAAAGACGGCCAGGTCGGGTTTGGGCATGGCGGCCAAAAGCCAGCGCAAATATTTTCGCTCACGCGCGGTCGCCAAACGATAATGCGCCAGGTTGTCGTAAAAATAACGATTCACCACGATCGTGTGCTGGCGATGATGCCGGCGCAGGAACAGCTTGAAACGAAGCGCGCGGATGAAATAGCCCAGACACAGCCGCAGCGTCAGGGTTTTGTTTGTGGCTAACCGGCGCGGTGTAATTTTTTTTTCCGCCAGTGTGTGCGTGGCGCGCGATTCTTTCTTTTCAACTTCCTGCCAGGGCGCCGGCGCCGGCGTGCGCCACAAGCTGCGCCATTTCAAAAAGCGAAAGCGGAGATAATGGGGCTCGTATCCGGCCGCACGCAGCCAGCGCAAAGTTTTTTTGGAATTGATGGTTTTGCCGCTGCCCACCATGCCGCAAAAAGTTACCAGCATCGCCGTTCCATTTGATTGGGACAAAAAATTTCAGGCAAAATAATTTGAGGGCAGGCACCATGTCATAATTGGCCTCCTCCTGCTCCTAAAAACTCTTGCGCAGAAAATCCGCGCCGGAAATTTTTGCCTGGAAAAAAACATAATCCGGGCAGCGGAAAATGTGGAGGCGGCGCAAACGATGAATGTCCGTGCGGGCGGTGTTGAAGCCGCCGCGGCCGCCCAACGCCGCTTTGTAGCCTAGTTTCCGGAGCAAGCCTTTGTCGCGCGTGCCGGCGCTGCGGTCACCGGGATAGCTGAAAAACTCGCAGGGACAATCCAATTCCGTTTGAACCAAGTGTTGCGATTCGGCCAGCTCGAAGTGCGCTTCGGCCGGGCTCAACGTCGACATCAAGGCGCGGGTATGCGTATGCGAGCCGAAATCGAGCAGGCCGCTTTTGAGGCGGCGCAATTCTTCCCAGCTCGAATAGCCGCCGCGTTCCGGCGCCTGCCATTGGCCTTCGCGGCCGACTTTTTCCGCGAGCCGGGCCATGTTGTCTTCACGCTGATGCGGCGGCAGCTTTTTCAAATAACCACGCAACACATCCGAAGCGATGATGCGATCGCGCACCGTCATCAAGGCGAGTGAGCGTGAATCACCGTCGAAATCAAAATCAAGTGAAGGCGCGTGCGCCGATTGCATCAGCCAATCCAAACGTTCGGTCCACAAACCCAGTTGCCGTGTGCCGATGAAGGCGGTGGCCAAGAAAATCGTCGCCGGCAATTTGTACTTATCTAGCAGCCGCGCCGCGATGGTGGCGTGGCTGCGCCAGCCGTCTTCCAAGGTTATGGCTACGGTGTATGGCCGCAATCGTTTTCGCGCCTGGAGCGTATGCACCAATTCCGCCAGGGAAACGACGTGATATTGGCGCGCGAGACAAGCAAGCTGGCGTTCGAACATTTTCACGGCCAGGGCCGGGCGAAAGCCTGCCGCCGGCTCGCCGTTGCCGGCAAGAGCATGATAGGTCAAGATCACGCCATCATCGCGATGCCACCAGCGCGACCACGCGAGGAGGCCGCAGTTTTGCAAGCCGAGATACAGGCTGTGTCGGAGGCGAAGATTCATATCTGCCGGCGCTCAAGAATGTGCGCTGCACCGCTTGTGCAGATTCGGCAATCGTCAGGATGCCGCCGTCATGGCTGGTTTCGTGGCGCGAGGAATCGATTTCGTTGCGTTTGGTGAAACCATTTGCGCCGTGGCGCCCGCCGGCGTTTCCGGTTGCCGCTCATGCAGATTGCGGACGATACAGCTCAAGGCGATGAACCAATACAGGGTATCCAAATCATTATAGCTGTGCGTGAAAATACCGACGGTAATGCCGAGCAGGCCTAGCTCAAAAGCGAGCGCAAAAAGCTGCAAGCGCGAAGGCCGTTCCCCGCTTTTGATGGTTTTGCGCACTTTGCGAAAATCCCGATAAGCCAGGAGAAACGCGACCATCCAAATGATAAATCCGACGAGGCCAAATTCCGCGATGACTTTGAGATAACTGTTGTGCGCGTCGCGCGAACCTTCTTCCGTCAGCACTTCTTCCGGCAAATACTTCATCGAAATCAAAGGGTAATTGTTGTATCCGATGCCCTCGGGATATTCGCGGATGATTTCAAACGTGGCTTCATTGATGATGAAGCGGGAATTCGACGAGCTTTCGGAGGTGGGCGACAAGATCGAAGCCATGTCTTCCCAATATTGCGGAGGCGTCAACACCAAAACAAAAATAACGCCCGCGGCCAGAATCGGGATCATGATTTTCAAGCGCATTTTTCCCGGTGTGAACACGAGCATGAACGCCATGGAGGTCACCAACATGACCAAAGTTGAGCGGCTGCCGGAAGCGGTGTTGGGCAAAAAATTCAACACGAACGGGATGATGAAAATCGAGGCGAGGCGCTCCCGCCAACTGCCGTAGAGCGCGAACAGAATCAACAAGGGCATGAACATCATCAAATGCGCGCCGGTGCCGCCGGTCGCCACGCCCGCTTCTTCAATATCGAGCCAGCCGTAATCCACGCCCCATTGCGCCATGAAAGAAACATACCACATTCCCGCAAACGTGACGTACATCAAGATCGTGACTTCTTTTTCGGTTTTAACGGTTTTCAGCAACAGCCAGGAAAATAAAACGACTTTGGCAAAATCAACGGCGCTTTCGAAAGCGAGCTCCGAAGAGACCGCGGCCCAAATGGTGGTAACGAATGTCATCCCCAAAAATGCGAAGAGCCAGCGCATGGAAGCATGAGTAGGATTGGGTTGCGCATTTAACTGTTCGCGGTTGAGAATGTAGGAGATCAATAGCACCAGGGTAATGACGAATTGAAAACGAATATCATCCAGGCCTGCGCCCAGCACGCGCAGATTGAGATGAAAAAAGGCCACCACCAGACAGACGCCGACAAACGGACGGCGGATCGTCCAAAAGCAGCCGATGACCAACAACAAAATCGCTAATGTCGCGCGCAGTGACACAGTTGTTTCTCAATGGTAAAATGAGGGCAGAGGCAACTTGCAATGGAATATGATCATCTTTCTGTACCTTCAGTAGGTGAAGTCAGCGTAAATTTCATTTGAAGACGCCGATGGTCCGGCCGAATTTGCGCAGTATGCCTGCCATTTTTTGGCGCACGCTCGCCGTGGCTTTGCGCACGTCGCCGGCCGATTCTTGCCAGAGCGCCATAACACGCCGGGGTTTCACCAGCCACAAGCCGCCGATATAAGTGACGGCGCCCGCGCCCATCATGATGAACATGGTGAGCACGGGAGAGAGGCCCAGCCGTTGCGCAAACAAATAACGGCAGGCCAGCATGATTGCCGCCATGGCGAGACTGCCGATGAACCCCGGCATTTGCGGGCCGAGGTATTCGCGCCAACCGACGATGTTCATGCGTTTGAGCAGGCTCACCATCAAAAACATCACGAGAATTGAAACGATGACCACCGCGATCGCGACGCCGACGATGCCGTAATTCACGCCGATGTAAACCGCGATTGCCAGCAACACAAATTCGATCAAACGCCGGAACGTCGAGTTGCGCACATATCCGGTGGCGGTGACGACGGAATTGAGAAAAGGGTCGATGGAACGAAGCACGCCGGCAATGCACATAATTTGAAGAGGCAGCGTCATCGGCCGCCATTTTTCGCCGAACACGAAATCTACAAACTCGGGCGCGACGACCATGGCACCGACGAGCAGCGGATAACTTGCCAATGATACCGCGAGCACGGCTTTTTGAAAACCGGCGCGCACTTTTTCGGGTTGATCCTGCACGCGCGCGAAAGCAGCGAACATCACGGAGTTGAGCGCGCGCGTGATGCGGCGCTGCGGCAGGCGCATCAAATCGAAGGCTTTGCTGTAATAGCCCAATTGTTGCGCGCCGAGAAAACGGCTGATGACAAAGCGATCGGCGTTATCGGCGAGGTAGCGGAAAAAGTTGCGCAAAAACACCCAGCCGCCGAAGCGAAAAAGTTCTTTCGCGGCTTGCACATCGAATTTCAGCGAAGGCCACCAATGAATGGCGCGCGCCGCGAGAAATCCGACCAGCGCGATGCCGAGTATTTTGCTGAGAATCAAGCTCCACACTCCGAAGCCCATGAGCGCGAAAGCGACGGAGGAAAAAATTTCTGAAAACCGCCCGAGGACTTCAATCTGCGCGGATTTCAAAAAATTCATCTGGCGATCCAGCATGGTGGTGCCGGCGGCTTCGAAGCAATCCAGCACCATGTACAGCGCCACGCCCGGCAGCACGACGGCCAATTTCGGCTCGCCGAAATACTTTACCAGGAACGGCAGGCACAGCATGATCACGCCGAAAAGCGTGAGCTTGAACAGAAAATCCATCAAGAACAGCGTATTGATGTGGACTTCTGTCACTTCTTCGCGGCGCTGCACCAGGCCCATGCTGAAGCCGAACTCGCCCATTTTGGTGGCAAATTCGACCACCATCATCGCCATTTGCACCAGGCCGAAATCTTTCACCTCGAGCAAACGCGCCAGGGCAATGCTGCCGAAGAACTGCATGAACGTGCCGCTCAAACGCGACATGGAATTGTACACGACGCCAAGCTTCGCCTGTTCGCCGAGGGTTTGTTTTTTTGGGGGCATGAAAAAACGGGACGTGGTCAAGTGTTGACATTAGCGAAAAAAATTGTATTTTAGATCGGCAAGCGAATAACATGAACGTATTCACATGACGAAGGCAGAACACATCAATTACTGGCTAACGACTGCGGCCCATGACCTGGACGTGGCCGAGTCTCTATTCCAAAACGGGAAGCATGATTGGTGCTTGTTTGTCTCGCATTTGGTCATTGAAAAGATGCTCAAGGCATTTTGGGTAAGAGATGCGAACACGAAAGTGCCTCATATCCATAATTTGCTGGTCATTGCAAACGGAACGCAGTTACAATTTTCCGATGAACAGAAACAGTTTCTCGAAGAGATCACGACTTTCAATATTCAGGGACGTTATCCCAGCCAAAAACTGGCGTTTTATAAACTTTGTACGCAAGAGTTCACAACCTCGCGATACAACAAGATTAAGGAATTGTACCAATGGCTGCTCTCCCAAATCACGTCCGCAAAAGTGTCGAAGAGTTGATCCAACAATTGAATGCCAATCACATTCGCATTCAGAAAGCATACATATTCGGCTCCTATGCAAAAGGCAAACAAACGCAATGGAGCGATATCGACTTGGCTTTAGTCTCCGAGGAGTTCGAGGGAAATTTTTATTATGATCGGCAAAAGATCATTCCTTATCTGATCAAGGCCAAGCACTACATAGAAGCACATCCCTTCAGCCCAACAGATTTCACCCATGACAATCCTTTTGTTGAAGAAATCCTCGAGACGGGTATGCGGGTTGTATAGCCTTTTTTGTTACCACAAGTTTGTAAGTCAGCCGCTCTTGCTCGTGGCACAGGTGCGCTGCATTTGCCTTCACGCCAAAAAATTTCAAGACTTCCACGCCTGCAAAATCTTCGGCAAAATTTCCTCCCGAAAATCCCCTAAGGTTTTCTCTACGCTCACGCTGGTATCCAGCACGTACAGCTTGAAATTCTTTCCCAATTCTTGATAAGCGCGGCGAATGTATTCAAGCTGCTCCACTTCGAACTGCGGCTTGCGGCCGAATATGATCTCCGGCGCGGCGTCCAAAAGAATCGTCACATCTGGCCGGGGATAGCGGCGGCAGAGCCACTCGCGCAAACGGCGGAAATGCGGCAGCGGGCGATTTTTGTAGCCGACTAACACGTCGTAGATGTAGCGATCGGCGAGGACGATGCGGCCGCGGCGCAAACGCGGCAAGACCATCGCGCAATAGCGAAACCATAATTCCAGCGCGAGAATGGCATAAAAAAGACTGCCGCGTAAAGCCAATCCCAGTTTCTTCGTCAAGCCGGGGGCGCGCGCTGCCGGCGGTTTCTCGGCAAAACCGTTTTTTTCTTCCGGAAGAAAAGGCTTGAGATTGAAGACGCGCACGAGATCGTGCAAGGGCAGTTGGTTTTGCCCCCAGGGACCGAGATAAACAATATCGGTCGCGATGGTCGCGCGACGAAACTCCTCGCGTAGCGCGTGGGTGATGGAGCTTTTGCCGCAACCATCCGGACCGATGAAGGCGATCAAGGCGCCGCGACGCGCGCCGAGGCGGCCCTCGAGCAATTCCAACAAATTTAGGCGCGTGCGCCGCAGCGCATTCGCAAACGGTTTGCAGCACAGGCGTTTTAAAGCCCGTTGTTTGATTTGCTGCACGAGCTTCGGCTCCCACAGCAACGCCTGAAAATCTTGCCGGATTTCTGCGAAGAGGCGGTCAAGGCCGAATTGGCGCGCATGATCGTGCAGATAAGTTTCATCCAAAGACATGGCGAAAAGCGCCAACAAGCGGTCGCGATGCTTGGCTTGAATTTCTTCCTTGCCAAGAACGTTGTGCCAAAGCAGGGCGAGCAATTCATCTTCGAGGCTGAGTTGATCATACCCGGCAAGCGTGCGCCGGCGGTTCAGCACGCGCCCGGCATCGAGAAACTCATAGCCGCGATAAATCATGCGTTCGTGCAAATCGATGATGAACGCGCCGTTTTCATTCCAACGCAAAAAAACTTTTTTGCCGGGATTGAGCCGGCCGGATTTCAACAGAAAGAAACCGTGTTGCCGCGCGCAAGAAGTAAAATCCGTCAAGCGCCTGCGGTCGATCAACAAATCCAGATCGCGGATCGCCGTCGCTTCGGGATGATCGCGCAGGACGGCATAAGGAATATCTTGTGCGCGCAGCGTATGCAACAAAGCGGAAAATAAAGTAGCGCTCACGCGAACACTCCGCTTTTCCGGCTCAACACTTCGCGCTCGAACAACGCCAGCATATCCGAGAATTGCCGCCGCACGAATTTGCCGTCGGTATTTTTTGCCGAGCCGAGATAACCCCGCAGCCGGAAAAGCCAATATAAAATGACGAGGGCCGGCCAGTCTTTTTCAGGGTAGCCGAAACCGCCGCATGCTTGCGCGAAATGGTGCGCATGCCGGCCTTGCCGGCTTTTAATCAAACGCAAGGCAATCGCCGGCGCCGGCTCGCGGAAAGAGCGCTCGTCCAAACGCACGAAAAAATGCAGCACGTCCAGAAGCGGCGAGGAAAAAAAATCTGCCAGATCCCAATCAATCACGCCGGTGATTTGTTGCGTCGCGGCCTGCACCAGAATGTTTTTGATGGAAAAATCACCATGCACCAGGCCTAACTTCAACTCGCGTCCCATCCACGCGTTGCGGCAGTATTCCAGCACCTGTTGCAAGCGGCGGGTATCGGCTGCTGCCGGGGCGAGCCATGTTTTCAAGCGGCGCACGTGATCGCCGCAGAGGCCGGCAAACACAGCCTCATTGATTTTGACGGGACGCGCCAGCCGCTGTTGAATATCGAACCATGATTGCCAAATGATTTCAAGCTGGCGCGGGGAGCAGGCCGCTGCCGGCATTTGATCGAGCGAGCGGCCCGGCAAAAAGGTTTCCAGGAAAAACGCCTGTTTTTCGAATTGCCCTTCGGCCAAATTGCAGGGGAAGAAAGCCCGCTGCGCCTGTGACAATTCTTCGGCGCGCGCCAAACGCAAAAGATGAAGCGCGTTTTCGCGCATGCGCACGGCGGCGTGAGGAATCAAAGGCAGCTTGAGCAGGGCCGCGGCAGCATGCGACGAATCGCCGGTGCGCAAAATGATTTGCACTTTGCCGCCGGGTAAAACGCGCAACGCGCCCGCGGGCTGCCAGGCTTGTTGCAAGAGGCTTTGCAGATGGGCCAGCAATCTTTCCAGGTAAGAAAAATTTTGCGCGCCGGGCCGCTGCCCGCAAATCACGTGTTCCACCAAATGCGTTGAGGACGCACGCAAAGAGGAAAATGCCGGGAGAAATTCTGTGGCAACAGAGACGTGGTTAGGCGCGGAGAAACGCGGTGACAATTCCAACCTCAATCTTTCCGCCGGCGAATGCGGCGGCAGAAATTTTTGCGCAGAGGCGACGTTCAGCAAACGAGATGCGGCAAAACCTAGACGGGGCGCTTCGGGCTCGAGGGCAAACTTTTGCCGTTGCAAAATTTTGCGCAAAAACCTTTTGCCGCGGCGCACCAATCTTCTGCGCTCGGGCGCACGCAAGATGACCCAATATTCTTCCCGGCCGTTGCTGCCGCTTTGCAGCCTGGCCTTCATTTCCTGCCAACTGCGCGCGTGCAAGCTTTCACGATCCGGCATGAATATAATCGTGGCATATGGCGGTTGCGCTTCCGCCGGCGTGGACACAAATTTGATATTCGAAATTGCTTTGGCGTGGGCGACTTCAGCGAGCAGCTTTTGTTCTTCCGGTGACAATCCGAAAACCTCGACGCGCGCCACGTGGCGCGCGAATGCCAAAGGCATGGCGCTGTAGCCGGAGAGGCAAAAAAAAACGGGAAGCCCGGCCGGCAAGCGCGTAAAAAATTTCCACGCGGCGGTCAATTCGAATACGGAATCTTTGAGCAAGAGGGCACGCTGCTGCTCGGGCAGATTTTGGCGCAAACGATCGAGCCGCGGCGTAGCGGTCATGTCGGCAGGCGCGGTCATGCGATCAATCTTTCTGCGCAATAGCGGCGCGCAGCAATTGTTCGTTTGCGCGCCAGACTTTCAGCCGTTCCTGTCGCTGTGCTTGAATCGCGGCTTTGTATTCCCGCCAGGCGCTTTGCAGCGTGCGCACGGCATGGGCAATGCCTTCCGGCGAATTGTTCACGAACATCGCGCCCTGACTAAAGGTTGCACGCAACAGCGGCCAATCGGAAGTGATGATGGGAGTGCCGAGCGCCATGGCTTCATACGCGCCGCGCTGCATGGTGTGATCGCGCGTCGTCAGCACCATGACGGCGTGACTGGCTTGCAGTAAACCTGCATACGCATCGAGCGCGAGATAATCGGTCAATTGCACGTTATTCGGTTTCTGCTCGAGCAAGCTGCGAGGCGCGTCTTTCAATTTGCCGGTGACATAAAAATCCACTTCGGGCAAACGGCGCGCAGCTTGCCAAATTTCATCGAGCGGTTCGTCGGAATTGAAGCTGCAAATTACCGTGATGGTGAAACGGCCATTGAGGGAGAAGGGCTTGATTTTTTCAAACGTCACCGGCAAATCACCGATGACGACGCGGGGAGCTTGCCAGGCCGCAACTTGTTCGGCCAAATGCGCATTGGTGACGATATTGGTCAGCGCGCGGCGATAGAACCAGGCATTCAAAAAGAGCAGCGGCTTCCAGCGCGACATAGTAAAGGCGGCGGTGTGCGTGTCCGTGATATAGCCGGCGCGAAACCGGCGGCAATAAAGATACACGGGCAGGCAAATAAAAACCGGCGGCACCATCATCAGCACCACGCGCGGCTTTTCCTGGCGCAGCAAGCGCCACGTCCGCCACATTTGAACCAAGTATTTCAGCCACACCGTTGCCGGGCGGCTGCCCAGGTTTTCGGAGTAAACCATTTTCGATTTTCCCCCGAGCAGTTTCGCGAGGGCATCGCTGCGGCTGCAATTGGCCGCCCAGGATATGAACAACACTGGCGTCATGAAGTTGCTTATGAAATGAACCCTGCGGTAGCCAACGTTTCCAATGAGCAAGTTATTTAATCGGCATTCCTAAATGACTATTGCTTGCTGCCTCTGTGGGCCAGAGACCGGGATCGGCCGAGCGATATTCGTGATAAAACGCAGCAGTATCCGGCGCGGCGTGCATGCGATTCTCCCGTGCGCCCCCCGGTTTATCTTCGCTAAATCTTTGCAGCAACAGTTCCGCGCGCGCGAGGCTCGGCTCTTTGCCGCCCTCGGCGCGATAGGTGCGAATCAATTCTTGATAAATGACCGGGTCTTCAGGATCGATATGAATCACCCGTTTGTAGGCGCGCTTGGAATTGAGATAATCGCCCAACAAGAAATGCAAGCGGCCCAATTCGAGGTGGAACTCACGATCCCGCCGCACGAGGCTGGAAGCTTTTTTGACGTGGGCGAGAGCCTGGCGATAATCGCCTTCGCGCTTCATGGCGATGGCGAAATAATAATGCGCGCGCGCGTCTTCGTGATCCAGCTTCAAAGCATGCGCAAAAAAATATTTGGCCGCGGCGGTTTGTCCCGTGCGCAGTTTCGCAACTCCGCGATTGACCCAGACCTCGACATTCGTCGAATCCAGAGCGGAAGATGCTGCAAAAGCCTGTTCGGCGGCAATGACGTCGTGCTGGCGTAACAAGCCGATGCCATAATCCTGCCAGCGCGCAGCCAGTGCCCTCTCGTCCACAGACCTCTCTTCACGCTGCGCCGGTTGGTCCAATCGTATCTCCGCTTCCGCACGGGCCATTTCAATGATGGGAGGGTACTTTTCTTTTCGGCGCGCAACGAACGCCGAATCCCTGACGTTCAAAGCAGGATCAAATTGCCAGGCCAATGCCTGCGGCATGAATTTGCGATAATTCAACCTGGCGGTGATGCGCAATTGTTTGCCGCAATCGGCGGGCAGATTGACACGATAGCGCACCACTTCGGCGCTATTGGGCGGCAAGAGATTCGTATGTTTTGCACCGCGGGTTTTCCAGCTCTGCGGATGATAAACGCGTGTACCCAAGCGATCCACCATGTGCACGCCATAGAAATGCGCCGAGGAATCCACTTTTTCTTTTTCTTCTCCGCGTGCGGCGCCGCTCCAGAAAACAGTTTGGTCGCGTTCATCCACGATTTTCACTTCGAGCCAGGCCTGCGCCATGTCGGCGGCGCCGCCGGGAAAAAAATGGCCGATGTCGCGTGAGCGCACGACCACCTCGAGCCGGAAAGATTGTTGGCCTAACAAAGGAAGAGCAGCAGGCAGCGGTGCGATCACGGCGTCAATTGCCGGCGCATTCTGCACGCGCGGCATACTCCAATCATCCATGACATTCTTCATGACCGTTGCGGCTGCGGCTTTTTCCTCACCGGTCGAATCCGGCGGCATGAGCAGCGGCCTGGGGCGCGATGTGGGTGACAAGCTTAGAGCAAAAATATCCACGGCCAGCTTGCCTGCGCGCAAATAGTCCGTGATCTCGCGCAGCCGCGTTTCATCGTTTTGCAACCCGGGCAACCACGTGTTTCCTCCCAGGAACCGATGATCGCTCGCCGTGCCACGTGCGCTCACATCTTGTGCAGCGACTTGCGGCATGTGGCAACCGGCGCAATCCTTGCGCGCAGGCGCGCGCTGATAATCCCTCGCGCCAAAACCGAAGCTGCTCGCCTGCCAACTGTCGTAATCATTCATGACTTGCACCCAATCGCCGCCGCTGATAGGACGATCGGTGTGGCCTTTGTGGCAGGAGGAGCAAAATGCGCCGTTCTCTTCGCGATGAAAAGGCTGCAAAAACGTTTCGCGATGCGGCTTGGAATCGAGATGCACGAACCAGGAAAAGGCGCGCTGCGCCCATGGATTTTCGCTGGTCATGAAATCGAGCATGGCGGGCTTGGCGACCACGTATCCTGCTTGCCCCATCGTGCCGCGCACGTCCACCATGGCGTGGCAAGTGGTGCAGGTGATGCCGGCATGCGCTTCAGGTTTTTGTGCTTGCATGGCCACCGGCAAATCGGAAACGCCGTTGAGCAAAGCTGCGGGCGTGTGACAACCGGCGCACCATTTCGTTGCAGAGTTGCCGCTTTCAGTTTCCGTTTGCGCCAGCGCGGCGCGATACCACATGTTGCTGAAACCTGAAAAGCGATGCGGCGAGCTGCGCCATTGCTGATAGATCTCGGCGTGACAACCGGCGGCGCCGCAGGCTTCCGCATTGATCATGAAGGAAGTCGAAATCGTATCGTGAGAAGTCGTGGCAGCGCTGGCGGGAAAAAAAGGGCCGTGCTCGCCGCCGCTTGCTTCTTCGGCCATCGCCGCCGGCGCATAACGCGGGTTGTGAATGCGCTCGTCATAATGCGTGAACAGGAAGCGATAGGCATGCACCAAAACCGGAATGCACACGCCGATGACGATGAAGACCAACAGCCAGCGGCCGGCCGTGTCATAACGATTTTTGATGCTGATCTGATGTCCCACCTTCCGGATCGCGGCGGTCATGAACACCAGGCCCAAGAAACAAAACACGGCGTGCGCGTATAGAACCCAGGCGGTTTCACGGCGATTGCCGGCGAGCAATAAATAAAGGGCGGCGAGAATGCCGGCGGCGCATAACCAAAAACCGAGGTGGCCGGTAAACATCGCCATTTCCTTGCCGCGGCGCACGTCGCGCGCCAACAAACGCCGTCCATAAAATCCGCAAGGAATGAGCACCAACAGACCCAGGCCGACGTGCAGAAAAACGTTCAACATGTAAATGAACGTGGGCTCGGCAAAGGTGACCAGATAACCGCTGTTCGGCAAAAGCAGCAGCACCCCGGCGAGAATGATTTTTTCCAACCAGAAGTTTTTGGATTTTTTATCGCGCGTCTGCATCACGTTTTTTTCAAATGCTCAAAGCCTTTGGATGGCGGCGCCGAATTTTTGGCGCAAGACTTCTTCGACACCGGGAGACAAACTGTTATCGTTGCACCAAAACCAACGCAAGGCGTGAGTTCCGGACAGCTTTTGGCGCACGGCCTCCGCCAATTGGCCAAAGCGGGCAAGCGCGCCGGAAAAAACCGTCACGCGTTCCTGCCAAAAAATTTTTCCCAAATCGGGAAGGCTGTCGGTTTCGGCCAGCACCATCTTGGCGCCGGTGATGAGGGCGACGAGAAAACCGGCCACCAAACCCTGCGCTTGTGCAAACGAAAGTTCCGAGAAAATACAATCGTCGCAAGTGAGTTGCGAAAGCTTGGCCAACTTTTCAGCTTCATCGAGAAGGGCGTGATGCGAATAAAGCGCGGGCGCTTGCAAACGCCCGTCGCGCGCATAAAAAAACATTGCCGCCGCGCAATCGCTTTCCTCTACTCCGTTTTCGGCATGCGGTCTTCCATTGGACGGCGCATTTTTATCTTTCCCGTTTGCCATGAGGTTTTTGGAAAGCGCGCCGTGCAATTGCGGCAAAGCGCTCCCGCGCGAAGTGGCAATATTATCTTCTTCAAAAATGGCCAAAGGCAATTTCGCCAAGGGCCACGCGCCGTTTGGAGAAGAGCACAAAACCTCCATCAACAATTCGCGATAATGCGGAAGGGTGATGACGGCGTGAACTTTTGCCGCTTCTAAATCTGCGCGAATCTTTGCAGGATCGAGATCAATCGTGAGCGGCACGGCAATGCCCTGCAGGCGCAGCAAACCCAGAATGCTGATGACGAACTCGTGCACTTTGGGCATGAAGATCGCCACGCGGTGGCCGGGCTGAACGCCCAGCGATTGAAAATAGCGCGCCATCCATTCCACATAAACGTGCAGCTCAAAATAAGAAAGCTGGCGCTCCCCTTGCGCCAACACGATACGGTCGCTATGGGCGGCAACCATTTTGTCGAACAAGTGATGAATCATCGCGAGAGGTTATTTATAGTAAGATTCTGCACCGGCCGTTGCCACCGGCCATGATCGCTTTACCAATTTCACCCGCCGCTCAAAATGCCTCATTGGCTGGACCTCTTGACATCGCGATCTTACAACGGTGAAATACAGAATCAAACTTACCTGACTCCCGCACACTTTGCGGAAAAGAGGAGGGAGGTTGCCGCGCCTGCGATGCAGGAGATTATTGAGGTCATCCCCTTCAATCATGCGGTTGCAGAATCCGTCCGGAGTGCAACGCTTCAGCGTTGCCGCAATGCTAAAGCATTGCACTCCATTTCGCGCAGACTTCCAGCGAAATAACTGTAATCAATTTCACCATCTTAACGCGAGGGCCAGTATATAAATAGCAAATTCGGATTTTACCGGAATGGCAGGTTGGGATGACAAATCGCATAAAGTGTGCATGAAAAAAGTCAAGATTCTGGAAATCAGCTCTTATCCACCTCCACACTCGGGCTGGGGTGTGCGCGTGGCCATGGTCAAACAGGAATTGCTGCGGCGCGGGCACGAATGCGTCGTGATCAACATCGGCAAGAGCCGGCAAATCAAAAGCGCGGAATATGAAGACGTGCAAAGCGCGGCGGATTATGTGCGCAAAGTTTTTCGCTATTGCGCGCGCGGCTATCACGTGCACATGCACGTCAACGGCCAGTCTCCCAAAGGCTTCGTGCTCTCGTTGTTGAGCCAAAGCCTGAGCTTGTTGTTCGGCCGGCGCAGCGTGCTGACGTTTCACGCAGGCACGAATCAAATTTACTTTCCCCGCAGCAACAGCGCCGCCGCCATTTCTATTTTGTTCGCCATTTTCGCATTGAGCCGCAAGATCATCTGCAACGATGCCGCCGTCAAGCAGCGCATCGGCGAGTACGGCGCGCGCCATAAAAAAATTTTTTCTATTCCTGCCTTCAGCACGCAATATCTGCAATTCGAGGAAACCGCGCTCGATCCGGCGCTGGAGCAGTTTCTGCAACGCAGCGATCCGGCGCTTTCGTCGTACAGCCTGTTGCGTCCGACTTTTCACATTGACACCACACTGCGCGCGCTCGCGGCACTGAAACAAAGGTGGCCGTGTTTAGGCATGGTTTTTATCGGCTCCACCAAACGTGCGGAAGACATGGACGCGGGCGCAGTGTTGCGCATGGTGGAAGAGCTCGGCTTGAACGGCAATATTCACTGGGCCGGCGATTTGGCGCACGACACTTTTCTCACCGCCATCAAGCGCACCAAAGTCTTTGTGCGCACTTACGTGTTTGACGGCATTTGCAGCTCGGTGTTGGAAGCGTTGTCGCTCGGCATCCCGGTCGTGGGTTGTGAAAACGATCTCCGGCCCAAAGAAGCCGTGTTGTTCAAAACCGGAGACGAAGGTGATTTGGCGAAAAAAATCACCCATGTCTTAGAACATCATGATCAAGTTAGACAAAGCCTGACCCGGCCCGAGGTGCGCAATACTTTAGCGGAAGAAGTCGATCTTTTGACGGGCGCGTAAAATTCAACGCGCGTTGCGTCATTGCGAGCGAAGCAATCTCTACCGCCAAATTCGAGCATATGAGATGGCTTCGTCGCTTCGCTCCTCGCAATGACTTTTCCATTACTTTCGCAGACTTCAATAAGCAACTTGTCAAGTTAGCCACGAGCGCAAAAGGAAAGCCCGATGCCCAAACCTCTTGAAGTGCGCCTGCAACGCAAAACGCGGCGCATCATTAAAACTTCTCTGCAATGGTTGAAACGCCTGGCTCATTCTGCGGACGAGCCGGCGCGCGCGATTTTTGTTTTCGGCTCGCAGCGTTCCGGCACGCGCCTGCCCATGGATGTGCTCGACTTTTCACCGCGCATGATGACTTACAAAGAGGGCAATTCCCACGCGTTCGACCGCATTCTATTGAAAAGCAACGGTGAGATTCGCGAGTTGTTGCGGCGCAGCTTGTTTCCCCTCGTGGCGTTCAAGCCGATTTGCGATTCACATCGCGCCGTCGAGCTGTTGGAATATTTTCCGCGATCACGTGCGATCTGGATTTTTCGCTATTATAAAGACGCGGTCAATTCCGCGGTGCGCAAATGGAAACACGGCCGCAACAATCTCAAACATATTGCCTCCGGCAATCTCACCGCCGCGGGCTGGCGCGCCGGCGGCTTGACGCCCGAAAAAATCGAGCTGGTGCGGCGTTTTTACCGCGAAGAAATGTCCTCGCACACGGCTTATGCATTGATGTGGTATTTGCGCAATCATTTGATTCTGGATTTGAACTTGCCGCAACGCGAGGATGCTTGTTTGGCGAGATATGAAGATTTGGTGAAAAACCCCGGCCAGCACTTTCCCCGCTTGTTCAAATTTATCGCGTGTCCCTACGAAGAAAAATACGTGCGGGGAGTGTACAACTCTTCCGTGGGCAAAGACAAATTTCCCGAAATTCCGCAAGAGATTACGGCGCTATGCGAGAGCCTTTATCAGCAGCTCGATCGCATCTATGTGCAAAGCCTGACGGAGAAAAAAACTGCGGCGCCGGCTTGAATTGGCAACATGGTTTCAAAGAATCGTTTTGTAAAAAAAGCAAAAAGTTTTTTACGCATTACGCCTTATGGCTTACGTGATGCGTAATTCGTAAAACGTAAACAACTTGTTTGGTTCCGGCTTGTCCGGGTTGTGGTTCTATAATACCCGGCGCGACACTGAAACTTTCGTTTCCTCTCCTCCCCGTTCAAACACAATTTGATCTTCCCATTGCTCCGCGCTCAAACGAATGCGAAACGGCGCTGAGGTCGCAGAAAAATCCTGGCCGGAAATGGCGTGCCGCATACGCGGCAAACGCTCGCTGCACGGCATCAATAACGTGAAAAATTGCATGGGCAAGCTCGCGCGCAGGCGCAGGCGCAAAACCGTTGCCGGTATTTTGCAGCCATAATTCGGCGCGCTCCAGCCTTGCTGCGGTTGCGAGCCTCCGCAAAAAATTTCAGCTTGTGCCGGAAGCGCGCTTAAATCATGCAGCAAAAGTTTTTGCCCCGGCGCATATTGGGCAACAATGCGGTCTTGCTCATGATGCACTTGCAAAGCGGGCGCAAAATGAAACCACCGGTCAATCACGTGCTCGCCTTCTCCTTCCAAACGATCCCAAATGAGCCAATAATCTCCGCGGCGATAAAACACGCCGCGGCGATGACTGATTTGCAAGCCAAAGCCGGTAAAATGCCCCTCGACAAAACTGAAATCTTCTTGCGCCACAAAGCATGAGGGTTGGACTGAAGGCACGTGTGCATAGCCCAGGCGGCCCACCAATTTACTCGCGCTATTATCGTCAATAGTAATGGTGTTGTGGGCCTGGCCGCTGCGAAAATAGTTTTGCCACTCCAGCTCGCCGTTATACGTCAACATGCCGGCATCGATTAAAAAGGGCTTGCCAAATGCACACAGATTGAAACTCAAAGCATCGGCATGGCCGTGCGCCGTGGAAACATTTTCGTCCGCAAACAAGCCGTGGCTTTGCGGGCCGCAATCGAACATCAAATAATGCCCGTCGTTTTTCCAATCATCGCGCAAAATCGCATAGCCGCTTTCGCGCAACAGCAGGCTCTTGGTGTCGGGAGTTTTGAATGCAAGTGTTTGCCATTGCTGCGAGCTGTGCGGGCCCAACAGCCATAAACACGCTTCGGAATAATGTCCGGCTCGGCACTTGAAATCGCCGCGTTGAAACAAGAGCGCGCCCAGGCTTAAATATTCGCGAAAATCCCAGTCGTCTTTTTTGCCGAAATAAAATGCAAACGCATTGTCATTGTCCCCAATCATCGGATGCCGGCCATCGGGTTGCTGGCTGTGCATGCAAAACTCCAGCGCGCGTTCCAAACGCTCGCGCATCGGCGCCGGAGCTTCGATGCCGTTGCGTTGCGCCAAAATCATAACCTGCAAATACAGGCCGAGCGTGAAGTGATGATAAGACATCGCTTGCTCCACGGACATGCCGTCGGCATGGAATTGTTTGGTCACTTCCGCGGCCAAAATTTTCCACCCGCGTTCTTGCCAGCGCCTCGCTTCAGGAAACTCCGGAAACAGCAATCCTAAAATAAATAGCGCCGCGGTTTCGCCGGCGAGATGATTGTATGGACTCGTATAGAAGGACAAATGCGCGTCAATGTAACGGCCATGACATTGCAACGTGCGCAACATTCGGCTGTGCAACTGTGGCGTCATGCTAGGGGAAGGCAAACAAAAAAAGTAGGCCCACAACCACGACAGCGCACGCATGCCCGCTTCCAGCGCGCTCGTCCAATTGATGCCCCACAAATAGGGGTTCTGCGTGATCCAGCTTTCGCATTGCGCCAATAATTCCGCGGCATATTTTTCTTCACCGGTGAGCCAATAAGCTTTGCCTAACACCGCGAAGTGATGCTGGCGGTTCAATTCCCAAACGTATTTGACGTCGCCGGGCAATTTCTGCCCGCCCTCGCGTTGGCCATAAAATTTCATTTCCGTGTAAAACTCTTGCAGCCAACGCCTGCCGGAGAGCGGATCCATTTGCCAATCAACCCCGCCGGGAAAATGGGCTTCGATGCCCAAGTATGAAAAACGCCGTTCCAGCAAACGATCGGCAAGCGCAAAATCGTCGCGTGGCAGCAAGGTTTCGGCAATGGCGCGAATCGCGGAGCGCTGTGCAGGATCAATAAAAAAACACGGCGCCGGCTTTTGCGTGGTTTCATGCCGCCAGCGTGCGCGCATGTGTTGCAACAAGGCTTCTTCGGCTTTTGGCCATTGCGTTTGTGCAATCGCCTCTGCGAAAGTTGCAGCGAAGTCCGAGCGCAAATGCCATTGGCGCAAATAGCGTTCGGGCGTCGTTCCGTCGCGGTATTTTTCACGCCGCCACCAGCGCATTTTTTTAGCGCCGGCCATTTTCAGGCGATAGTGCAATTCCCCCGGCGACATCACGCGCAGTTTTTTGAAATCCATAGCACAATTATTGGAAATTTAAAACCATTCGGCTCGTGATGAATTTTGGTCAGAGCTTGATCGTCAAAATTCGCGACGCGGACAAGCCGCAACCCAAAAGAATTTTGTAAGCGGATTTAGCGGATACTGAACAGGTTCATCCGCTTGATCCGTTAAATCCGCTTACAGAAAAGTTTTTGCTTTTAAGCAAAGAAGTCACTTTTGAGAAACTACGAAAGCAGCGCTTAATGTTTGCAGGCGCGCACTAGCCATTCATTGTACCGGCGAAATACCCGCCGGTTGAACCAGCGCACGGGCAGGCTCAGACGCGCGGCAGGCCCAACCACGCGCTTACGCATGATCGCGCTATAATTGTTGATGACGTGCTTGATCGAAAAAATATGGAACATTAAATCTTGCTCGATAGGGCAGTTTTCTCTGCGCCTCGCTTGATTATAGCCGCGTAGAAATGCGCATTGCAAAGCATGAATTGCCGGCGCGCTAAAAGTCGGTTTGTGCAAATAACTTTCCAGGCGCCGGCAAAAGTAAGCGGCGTCGTTGTAGGTCGAGCCGGCTTGGAACATGGCAAAATCAAAAACGGTGAGGCGTTCGGGCGCGGCAAGCAAATTGAAGGGCGCGAAGTCGCTGTGACAACCGCATTGCCGCCATTGTTCCGCCGGTATTTTTGCGAACGTGCGCTCCAGATATTTTCGCACGGTATCAGAATCCGCTTGCGAAAATGGAACCTCGGGACTGGTGGTCAATCGTTGCAAACGAATAGCGACATATTCCAGCAACTGGTGCGCCTCGAGCAACTGCGGTTCCGGCGTTGCGGTTTGCAGCGCCGCCAGCAATTGGCCTGCGCGTTGGCAATGCAATTCGGTTTGCGCGAGGTCGTCTTTGCTTTGCCAAAGCTTGGCGCTGGCCGCAATTAAATCCGCCAGAATAGCTCCGCTTGCTTCCGCCGTAACCAAGCACAACAAATCGCCATAATGCGCCACCGGCCGCACGACGCCAAATTCCGGCGACCCTGCCATGCGCGCCTGCAGTAGGTGCGCGACTTCAAATTCTTTTTGCAAGCGCGCGACGTACTTTTGAAGGTGATTGTGATTGTTTGCAGTGGGAAGAATAATTTTGGCGTAGACCGCGGGCGCGTTCTGCGCCAGCGGGGTTCGTTCCGACAACAATGCCAAACGAAAAGTTAGGGAATAGGGCCGGCGAATTTGTTTGGTGACGGCGATTTTTTGCGGCGGCGCTTGCGGCCAAAGCTCGGCAGCTTGCGCCAACAAACGCTGCCGCACGGCTTCAATGGCGACGGCCATGCTCGAGACCGCGCAAAAACTCTTCGTGCAATTGGCGCGCAAGCTCGACGCCGTCGTATTTCTTGAATGCGCCGTTGCTCGAAGGCGCTTGAATGCCGCCGCGGCGAAACTCTCCGACGAACTGCGCCAGCGCCGCTTCGATGGCGGGAATATTTTCCGGATCGACCACCGCTCCGAGATTGTTTTCGCGCACGACGTCGGCGGTCGCGCCGGCCGGGGTCAACGCGAGAATGCGTTTGCGCATGCCGATGTATTCGAAAATTTTTCCGGGGACGGAAACGCTGGTGCCGGGCTGCAAAATCAGCAACACATCGCTTTCCATTTGATAAGCCAGAGCCTCGCGGTGCGACACCTGCGGCATCACCGTGATCGTCTGGCGCAAATCTTCACTGCCGGCGAAGCTTTGGTATAGCTCGGGCGCAATGACACCGATGAAGCGAATCTCCAATTCCTGCGGCGAAATGACGCGCTGCTTCAAAAGATTTTCGCAGGCTTGAAAAAATTCCAGCGGATTGCGGCGGCGATACAACGCGCCGGTGTGAGTAATGATCATTTTCGCGTTGCGTTCCGGCCGGGCCGCAATGGCGGAAAAATCTTTCGGATCAAAACCATTGGTGATCACCGCAAATTTCTGCGCCAGCTTGTCGCCGTAATGCTGCGCAAATTCCCGGCAGTTCCAATCCGTGTTCAAAATCACGCGGTCGGCGCACGCGACGAATTGCCGCTCGAGGCGCGCCGCAACTTTGCCGCGCCACGAGCCGGCCAGAATCTCGGATTTCCACGGCGCGCGCGCCCAGGGATCTCGAAAATCCGCCACCCAGGGCAGGCCGGTAATGCGCTTCAAATACTTCGCCAGCAAATGGCCCGTGAACGGCGGCGCCGTGGAATAAATCAAATCGAAATTTTCCTGCCGGTGCAATTTGAGCGCATGGTTCAAAGCATAGGGCAGCCAATTGATTTCTTTGTCCGGCGTGGTGATGAGGTCGTACATGAAATCTTTGGCGCGTTGTTTCAAGCCGCGCGCTTTGCGCGAGGCCGAAGCGCTTTCGTTTTCAGCCGGCGATGATTTTGCCGCGTCTTTGATTGCAGCAGAGGCCGGTGCATGATCAAGTATCGATTTTTTTTGACGGCGGCGACGGAAGACATTCTTCATGCGGAATAAATTTTCCATGCCTTGAAAAACCGGCGTCGCAGCGATCTTCACTTCCGGCGGGATTTTTTCCAGCAGGTTGCGGTCGATCGGAGATTGCGGCGGATAATAAGGCTCGGCGAGGGTGAGCACCGTCAGGTCCCAGCCTAACTCCGGCAAATACCTGGCAAAGCGCACCGAACGATGCACGCCGGCGCGCGCCAGCGGAGGAAAAATATAAGCGATGAATAAAACTTTTTTGCGGGCGGTAGCCAAACTCGATCCTTTTATAAATAAACAAAAGGCAGCACGAGCTGCCTTTATACGGCGGCGATGCCGAATGGTGTTTCCGCTCTTTGGTTTACCAGCAAATGCCGTGATAATTCGGCTGCGATTTGCCGCCGTCTTTTAGCATGCGCACCAAATCGATCACAATTTGATCGGAGCGCCGCTTTTCTAATACGGCGGCGAATTCTTTGTTGCCGTTGCCGATCACCAAGATTTCGGCAAAATTCATCACCTCCTCCAGCGAGCGCGCGAGCAAGCGCGAGAGATGAGGAATTTCTTTTTCAATGTACTCTTTGTTTGCGCCCATCAAACGCGCCACCGATACGTCGCGATCGTAGATGCAAATGTCATAGCCCTTCCCCAGCAATTTTTCCGCCAGCAAAACCAGCGGGCTTTCGCGCAAATCATCCGTGCCTTCTTTGAAACTCAAGCCCAGCATGCCGACTTTTCTTTTGCCCTGCTGCAGAATCATTTCAACCGCGCGGTCGACGTGCAAACCATTGCTGGGCAGGATGGTTTCCAACAACGGCAAATGAAGGTCGTTGGTCTTGGCATGATAGAGCAGCGCGCGCAAATCTTTGGGCAGGCACGAGCCGCCGAAGGCGAACCCCGGACGCAAATAGGCGCGCGAGAGATTGAGCTTGGCGTCTTGCGAGAACAGCTCCATTACTTCGTGGCTGTCGATGCCGAGGGTTTTGCAATAACTGCCGATCTCATTGGCAAACGCGATTTTGAGCGCGTGAAAAATATTGCTGGAGTATTTCACCGTCTCCGCCACTTCGAGGCTCGAAGTGAAGAACGGCGCTTTGATGCCGTCGTAAAGCCGGCGCACTTTTTCCACCGAGGCTTCGTCGCGCACGCCCACCAGCGTGAAGGGTGGCGCATCGAAATCCCTCACCGAGCTGCCTTCGCGCAAAAATTCCGGATTGAAACAGATGGTGAAGCCCGCTCCTATTTTCTTGCCGGACTCGCGCTCCATCAACGGGAGGAGCTGGCGGTTGACCGTGCCGGGCACCACCGTGCTGCGCACGACGACGACGTGATGATCTTTTTTATTGCGCAACGCCTGCGCGATGCTTTTCGCCACGCCTAGCACGCTGTGCAGGCTCAACGAGCCGTTGCCGTTGCTCGGCGTGCCGACGCAAATCAAGCTGATCTCGGAATCATTGACCGCAGTTTCGACGTTATCGGTCGCACGCAAACGCCCGGCCTGCACTTGCTGCCGAACCAGATCGCCGATCTCGTCTTCCACGATCGGGCTTTTGCCGTCGTTCAACAGCGCGATTTTAGTCGGATTGACATCCACGCCGATGACTTCGTGCCCGTTGCGGGCGAAGCATGCGCTGGTTACCGTGCCGACGTATCCTAATCCGAAAATACTGATCCTCATTGCGTCCTCTTGCTTGGTAGCGTCCTTGCTATAGCAACTTCCGCGATACGAGTCATTCGTATCGTAAGAATTTGATTAATTCGTCACATTTTGACAAAAAGATCTTTCTTCTCTTTACTTTTCACGCGTGCGCCAACATCATACTAAATTACCAACAAAAGCGCCAATGGCGTAAAACAAAATTACACGCTGTTACATTTTTTTCATTTATCAAATTTGCCCAGCTCAATTGTTGCAATTACTTCATAAAGCTCCGGCACGGTGCGGATGCGGCGCAATTCCAGCAAGTCGCTATTTTGATCGACAAAGCCATGCGCCGAAACCACGGAAGAAACATAGCCGCTCTTTCCCACCATTTGTTTGACCGCTTCGTTGTAATACGCATACGGTCCGCTGTTGGGAACGGAAAAATGCCGTATCGGCTTTTGCAGTTTTTGCTCCAAAACCTGGCGGCAGCCGGAGATTTCTTGCCAGGCGTCTTCCGGCGCGGCATTGGGCAAATTGAGATGGCTCAAAGTATGGCCGCCGATAACCATGCCGTCTTGCAACATTTGTCGAACCTGGTCCCAGCGCAGCATCAGATGGTCCAACTTTCTTTGGTCTTCAGTATCGGCCAATTGCTCACAAAGTTGCCGGCGCACTTGCTCGCGCACTGCGCGATTGTTGCTCTTGATAATGCGCGTGATTTCGCGCGCCGCCGCCTGCCGCGCCGGGTGATCATGCAGCGGCAATTCCACGGTCGTGCCGTTATAGGCAAGCTGCATCTTGGTTTTGCGGGCATGCTGCACCAGGCAATTGACTTCTGCCAGCCATAAATGTTCCTTGCGGTCGATGCAATTCGTGGTCAAATAAAACGTGCCCGAGCCGCCGTACTTTTTGAGAATCTGCGCGGCCAAAAAATTATCGGCGTAGCCGTCGTCAAACGTGAACACCACCGCATTGCGCGGCAAAGGCTGTTGCGCGCGCAAAGCTTCGATCACTTGATCCAAAGAAAGAATGCGATAACGCCTGGCAAAATACCGCACGTGCTGCTCGAACTCGCGCACGGAAACGCTGATGCCGGGCGTGGTATAAAAATTTTCCTGCGGATCAACCACGGCATGATAGCGCAGAATCGCTGCTTTGCGATGAGGAAAAAGCACGCGCAGCAAATGAAAGAATCCGGCATGAAACAGGGATTTTTTTATGAATTTTGCCAGTGACATTGTGAGCTTTGCATTTTACGCCCTGCTGATCACCATGGGCTCGCGCACGGTTTGCCATGTGGTGAAATTTTGTCCGCGATAATAACTCAAGATGCCGAGCAGAGAAGCGTAATTAATCAAACAGAAATAATAAGGCACATAGAAAATTTTTGGAGCAGAAGCCCGGCGCGATTGCGCCAGGCCGGTCAATGCCAGGGCGTAAAATAGAATTTGGACGGCGCCGGCAGCGGCATAGAACAACGCTTCGCGCCAAAGAAAAATATTCGCGGCAAATGCGCCAATCATAAATACGGGCACGAGCCAGCGCAACAGTTTATGGGAAAGCACTTGCACCGTGAATAATCCGAAGCGCAAAGGATTCAGCACGCCGCCAACGCGCCACAATCCGCGCCACGCCCGGCTCACGATGCGCACTTTGCGGCGAAATTCTTGCGAAGAAGTATCCGCACCGTTCTCGTAACAGACGGCGGCCGGCTCGTAAACGTTGCGATAACCCTGCAAGGTGATTTGCATGGGATTGACAAAATCGCTGAGATCCGCCGGCTGCATGGGGCGATAAAGTTTTTTGCGAATTGCATAAATTGCGCCGTCACCGCCCACTAATGAGCCGAGATTGGTTTCCATTTTTTTCAGCGCCAATTCATAGCGCCAGTACAAATTTTCACTCTGTGTCGAATCCGTTGCGCCGTCGAGATTATAACGCGATTCGCCGGTAACGCAACCCACTTTCGGATCGGCAAAATTGCGCACCATATGGCGCACGACTTGGTGATCGTAGATTGCATTGGCATCGGAAAAAACAATAATGTCGCCATACGCGCGCGGAATCGCAGCGTTCAGGCCGAGGGTTTTGCCGCCGCGCTCGTGCATGCGCAGCAAGCGCACGCCCTGGGTTTCATATTCAGCAACGATTTTATCGGTGCCATCGCTCGAGCAATCGGAAACCACGACGATATCCAGCTTGTGGCGGGGATAATCCAACGTCAGGCTGTTCGCTATCTTTGCGCGAATGACTTCGGCTTCGTTGTAAGCGCTGATGATGAGCGTGACCGCCGGTTCGAGGTTTCCGGTTTGCACGCGTCGCGGCGTGCGTATGCGACTCAGCAGCCCAAGAAAGAAAGGATAGCCGGCATACACCCAAATGATCGAGCTTGCGCAAAGCCAGAAGAGAATCGCCATAAAAAATGCTAAGGAATATTCTTCACAATCGCCGGGCCGAGCAGTCGCGTGACGGGCAGCGGCAATTTTTGCCAGGTGCGAATCATGAGCTGATATTTCGGATTGTGCGGATTGATTTCCGGCAGCGGGCCGCCGTGGGCGAGCCAATATTGCCAATGTAAAGCCAGCGGCTGCGCGCCCCATTGTTCTTTGAATTTGTACGTGCCCTCGTTCAACGTGCAGCGGCCGAAGTCGAATTGGCGATATCCTTGTTGCACGGCAAATTCCAGCGCCGACCAATACAGCAGCATGTTAGGCGCGAGCGCATTGTATTCCCGCAAAGCTGAAGCCCAGGGAATTTCCAGCACGCCGCGGAATCCGAACACCAGGCCCGAAGCGAGCGGCTCGCGTTCACGATAAACCGTGCAAATCTGCGCTTGTTGCGGAAAAGCCGCCAAAATATTCGCGAAGAATTTGAGCGCATAAACCGGCGTGCCCAAATCGCGCATGTTAACGGCAAACACGCGGTAAAAATTTTCGAGTTCGTCTTCGCGGCCAAAACGCGCAACCAGGCCTTCTTTTTGCGGCTTGCGAATTTGGCTGCGCAATTTGCCTTTGAAGCCTTCCCACAAAGTTTCCGGCTTTTCCGGCAGATCGAGCAGCATGCTCACTTTATGTTCTTTGGTGGGAACATTGCCCAGCAGGGCGTTAACGTGGCGCAGCTCGAGGTGGGCGGCTTTGCTTTTTTTTCCCAATTCACAGGCATGGTCAAACAGCGCCTGGCGCGCCGATTCATTTTCCGCCAGAATGCCGCCGTAATTTAAATAGGGCACGGAAATTAAAAACGATCCGAACAATTTGCTGCGCAGATGCGTGAGCGGCAAAATGCCGCGCAGTTGGCCCTGCTCGCGCGCGGCGAGATAGTGGCAGGGATGTCCGAAGCTTTTTTCAATGACTTGTTTCCATCCGCTAAGATGAGGGCCGCGCGCATCGGGGTGGCGCTGGACAAATTCATCCCACGAGGAAAAATCGGAGGTTATGGTTTCAACAATCATTCGATCAGGAAAATTGCATGGCGCCATTGGCGGCGTATCCGTTCTCGCCCTCATGGGTGCGAGGCCAATCATTTTGAATCGTAGTTTCGCTGAGCGCTTCGCTCAACGTGGTGAAAGCGAACTCGTTCAACAATTGCTGCAGTCGTGCTTCCGTCAAACAAATATTGCCGTAGTGGCGCAGAGTTTTGAACCGGCCCAACGGAATGCGCGGCAAATCAGGATCGACTTCCCAGGGATGAAAATAAAGAATGGCGGGCTTGCCTTCGGCGTTGATGCGGCGCACGCTGTTGCAAATGAACCAATACGGATACAAGCGCAAATATCCGCCGCCGGCCATGGGAATGTTTTTGCCCATCAACACGACGGTGGACAACGGGAACTCCACCAGCGCCGGTCCGCTGGCGAGGCGAATCTCGAAAGGAAAACGCGGAGCATCCGGGATGCCGTAGAGATCATGCTTGACCGGAAAAATGCTCGAATCATATTTAATGCCGAGCTGCGCGAGCGTTTCCCAGGCCCACATGGAAGAGCGCGTGATGGAATAACTCGGCGCACGATAAGCCCGCACCGGATCGCCGGTGAGATCCTGCAAAATCTTGAGGGACTTCTCAATGTCGTGATGGAATTCTTCACGCGACAGATCGTAAACGATTTGATGGCCGTAGCCATGGCTGGCAATCTCGTGCCCCGGTTCTTTGATGGCAGCGACGATTTCCGGATAACGCTCCGCCACCCAACCCAAAATAAAAAAGGTTGCCCTGACGTTTTTTTGCGCGAACAAATCCAGCACACGATAGGTGTTTTCCCTCACCGTGCTTTTCATTTGATCCCATTCGTCGCGGCGGATTTTGTGCCGGAACAGCGACACGTGAAACCAATCTTCCACGTCGACGGTCAACGCATTTTTGATGCCCATGGCTGCCATTGCAATAAAAGTTTAGCCTTGCGGCTGCAAGCCCGCAGCAGTTGCGCGAGGTTTGTGTAAATAAATCTTCCATCCCTGGCATCAAATTTAAAACCATGGTGATAACAGCGGAGAACCGAACGGTTCGCAGCATCCTTGCCGCCCATCGGTGAAGTCACAATTCGTATTCTGGAATTTACAGGCAGTGTGAAAGAATTGCGGCAAGGCGAGGGTTCATTAAGAAAATATTACGGTGGGAGAATGGCAGCAGAGGCGCACAAAATGGTGGAGCTGTTTTTGTTTGCGTGAAGAGACCTCTTTATTATGTCATTCTGGAAGAATCGGACTGTGTGAAAACGTCATTGCGAGCGCAGCGAAGCAATCCCGGTGCGTGCTCGTATTGGAGTTAGAGATTGCTTCGCTGCGCTCGCAATGACAAATTCGAACGTTTTCACACAGTCTGAATCCTTTTGAGCATCAAGATGACACGTAGAAATTGAGATTTTGCCAAGCCCTTCAAAAGATTCCTGCGGAATGACAAATTGGAGTCGTACCCACATAAACCATATAGAGCCCTAAAAGCCCCAGCCGGCATAAAATCGGCAGGGGCTTTTCAGTTTCAAAATGGAATCAATCAAAAAAACAACTCGCGATGGTCTTCGATATCGGCTTTGGATTTGAGATCAGTGTACCAGTCGTTGAAAGCTTGCTGCTTGGCGTTGCCGGCTAATTGGCTGCGAATGGCCTCTTTCTTGGCGTTATAATCGGATTCATCGAACCGATCGAGCTGCACCAATTGTAAAATGTAAGAGCCGCGCAGGCCTTTGACCGGCTTGGAAAATTCCTCGCCTTTGAGCGCAAAAGCGGCGCCGATAAAATTCTGATCGCGGCCAATGCCGGGCACGAAGCCGGAGCGGTTGAACGGCTCTACGGTTTTAATTTCCACGCTATCACGCGCCGCCAATTCCGCCAGCGCGGACGGCCCTTTTTGCAGCACTTTGGAATAAAATTTTTCCGCCGCCTGCTGCGCCAGCTTTTTCCAGTTCTCGCTTTGCAGTTTGGCCTCGATCTGCGCTTTGGCTTCTTCCAAAGATTTCATACGCTCCGGCTGAACTTCCTTCACGCGCGCCACTACAAACGCTTGCGGTGCATCTAACGGCTCGCTGACGCTGCCGGTTTTATTTTTGAAAACAAACCGCGAAGCGGCGCGATTGCCGCCCAAACCAGGAACAAAGCCGTTGCCTTCCACAAAAGGCGCGCTAGTTTGTGATCTCAGCTTTTCGTTTTTCAGCGCTTCTTCCCAGGAGGTTTCCTGCGCGGTGGAAGAAAAATAGCCGGCGCTGTCGCGTGCTGCGGTCATGGTTTCGTTCGAGGTGTTATACTTCAGCAAAATGTGGCTGGCCTGCACGGATTCTGCGTTGTTTTCCGTTTTCTTGTCTGCGACTTTGATGAGATGCACGCCAAAATTGGTTTGCACCGGGCCGGCGATTTCACCGATATTCGCCGTAAACGCCGCGTCGTCGAACGGCTTCGCCATCTCCCCGCGCGGGAACGAGCCCAAGTCGCCGCCGCGCTCGCGGTTGTTCTCATCCTCGGAATACTTTTTCGCCAGCTCGGCAAAATCCTCGCCGCCCTGCGCGCGTTCTTTCAGCGTCAGCGCCAAATCCATGACGGCCTGCGAATCCTGGGCGGAAGGCCGCGTCGAAAACGTGACGTATTCGATGACGCGCTTCTCCGGCTCTTTGAATTCTTTTTCCTTGTTCTCGTTGTAGTATTTTGCAATTTCCTGAGCCTCCACCACGCCGCCGCTGTTGCGATATTTGTCCTGCGGAAAAAATACGGAGCGCACGCTCACTTTTTGGTTGCGCTTGAGATATTCCTCTTTCACCTGGCTTTCAGTCACCAGCACGGAAGCATCGAAGCGATCTTGAAATTTTTGATAAGGCAAAGCGCGGCGCAAATAATCTTCCAGCGGCTGCCAGTTCGCGCCCGGATCGCGCAAGGCCGCTTGATATTTGCCCGCATCGAACTGGCCCTGCTCGTTGTGAAAAGTATTTTGCTGCTTGATAATGTCGGGGGGGGCTTCGAAAATATAATACACAATTTCTTTATCCGTGGCCTGAATGCCGCGCTTCTGGATCTCTTGCGAAATCAGCTCATCGCGCACGAGATTGTCATACACTTGATTGCGCAAGAAATCCGATTGGCTTTCGGAAGGGTTGTTTTCGCCGCGCCGGCGCAGGTTTTCCAGTTCCTGCTCGTATACTTGCGAAAAAGTCTGCACCGAAATATTTTTTCCGTTCACTTCGGCAATGGTAGTGTTTTGCGTTTTCAGGCCGGTGACGTCCATGCCCCAATCAAAAACGATCGTACCGACGAAGGCGACCACCAAAAATATGAGAAAAAATTTGGTATAGTCCCGCATTTTTTCCATTACGGCCATAATTTGTTGCTCCAGATTTGAGATGAATGGTCAACGTGTCATCTTGGTGCTCAAAAAGATTCTTTCAAAATGACATGAACAGATGGGTCTCTTCAAAAAATATACATGCCTGCGCCGGAATTTGCAAGAGGTTTTTCCCGCATATTTCGTCCACTTTGCCGTGCTTGACATTGAGATAGTCGAGATTTATATTCCACGATGGATAAATTCGAGCTGATTTCCGATTACCGCCCCACCGGCGATCAGCCGCAGGCGATTGCGGAATTGACCGCGGGGTTGCAGCGCGCGGCCAAGCATCAAGTCTTGCTGGGCGTGACCGGCAGCGGCAAGACCTTCACTTTGGCCAACGTCATTGCCCAAATCAACCGGCCGGTGCTGGTGATTTCACACAACAAGACTTTGGCGGCGCAGCTTTACGGCGAATTCAAGAATTTTTTTCCCCGCAATGCGGTGGAATATTTCATTAGCTATTACGACTATTATCAGCCCGAAGCTTATGTGCCTTCGTCCGATACTTACATTGAAAAAGACACTTCGATCAACGATGAAATCGACCGCTTGCGTTTGAAAGCCACGAGCTCTTTGCTGTCGCGGCAGGATGTGATTATCGTGGCTTCGGTTTCGTGCATTTACGGCCTGGGCGATCCGGAGGATTATAAAGCGGAATTGCTCATGCTGCATCGCGGGCAGCGCGTCGAGCGCAATAAAATTCTCGAGCGCCTGGTGGACATGCAATATACGCGCAACGATTTCGATTTTGCGCGCAGCACGTTTCGCGTGCGCGGCGACGTGATCGAAGTGATTCCCGCATACGAGCGCGAGGCCTACCGCATTGAATTGTTCGGCAACGAGATCGAGGCGTTTTCGCAAATCAATACCGTCACCGGCGAAATTATCGGTGAAGTCGATAACGTTGCCATTTTTCCGGCCAAACATTTTGTGACGCCGCAGCACAAAGTGCAAAAGGCCATGGTTGCCATTAAAGAAGAATTGGCCGAGCGCCTGGCCTGGTTTCGCGAGAAAGGCAAGCTGCTGGAAGCGCAGCGTTTGGAAATGCGCACGAACTTCGACCTCGAAATGCTGCAAGAAATCGGCACTTGCCACGGCGTGGAAAATTATTCGCGGCCGCTTTCCGGCCGCATCGCCGGGCAAAGGCCGTACACGCTGATCGATTACTTCCCCAAAGATTTCATCACCGTCATCGACGAATCGCACGCCACCATTCCGCAAATCAACGGCATGTATCACGGCGACCGGGCGCGCAAGGAAACGCTGGTGGAACACGGCTTTCGTTTGCCCTCGGCGCTCGACAATCGGCCGTTGACGCTGCCGGAATTTGAAGGCATGACGAATCAAATGATTTATGTTTCCGCGACGCCAGCGGAATACGAGCTGCAAAAAAGCCAGGGCGTGATCGTCGAGCAAATCATCCGTCCCACCGGCTTGATGGACCCGGAAGTGGAAATCCGTCCGATTCAAAATCAAATCGACGATTTGGTGGGCGAGATTCGCAAACGTGCGGAGAGCAACGAGCGCGTGCTGGTAACGACGTTGACCAAACGCATGGCCGAGGACTTGACCGATTATCTCGCGGAAATGGGCGTGCGCGTGCGCTATTTGCATTCCGAAATCGCTGCGCTCGACCGCGTGAGCATCGTGCGCGATTTGCGCCTCGCGGAATTTGACGTGCTCGTGGGCGTGAATTTGTTGCGCGAAGGCCTCGATCTTCCCGAAGTTTCGCTGGTGGCGATTTTGGATGCGGATAAAGAGGGTTTCCTGCGCAGCGAGCGTTCTTTGATTCAAACCGGCGGCCGCGCCGCACGCAACCTCAACGGCAAAGTGATCATGTATGCCGACGTTATGACCGGCTCGATGCGCAAAATGATCGATGTAACCAACCGCCGCCGCGAGTTGCAGCGCCAATATAATGAGCAGCACGGCATCACCCCGAAATCGGTTTATAAAACCACCGAAGAAATTTTGAGCGCCACGCGCATCGCAGATGCCAGGGAGAAATACGGCCCGGAAGCCGAAGAACAAGTTTCCGACGGCGCCTGGCGCAATATGACGCCCTTCGAGCGCGAAGATGCGCTCGAACGGCTGGAGCAGGAAATGCTCGCAGCTTCGAAGAAGATGGAGTTCGAGCGCGCTGCAGAGTTGCGCGATGAAATCGAACGCCTGCGCACCGGCAAGAAAAAAGGCGGCGGCGTAACCTATGCAGTGAAGGAACAGCGCCGGCGTGGGCGGTAATGTGACGTGGGAAACGTGGATAGTAGATCGCAAATCGTAAATCGTGACATACTATCCACGATCTACGTTATACTTCGGCAAGCTCGGTTCAATTCAATACGGTTATGACTTCATCTCTACCTTCTCATAAATTGCGCGTGCTGGTCGTCGGCTCCGGCGGGCGCGAACATGCTCTGGTGTGGAAGCTGGCGCACAGCCCCAACGTCAGCAAAATCTTTTGCGCGCCGGGCAACGGCGGCATTGCGCAACTGGCCAGTTGTGTCGATATATCTTCTACTAATATAAATGCGCTGCGTCACTTCGCTCAGGAGGCGCGCATCGACTTGACCGTGGTGGGTCCGGAAGCCGCATTGATTGCCGGCATCGTCGATGAATTTGAAGCGCGCGGGCTGCCCATTTTCGGCCCCTCGGCGCAGGCGGCGATGCTCGAAGGGAGCAAGGCCTTCGCCAAAGAGTTCATGCGCAAATACCGCATTCCCACCGCGGATTATAACATCTTCTCTCGCCCGCAAGACGCGCGTTTATTCGCGCAAAAATGCCCCCTTCCCGTGGTGATCAAAGCCGACGGCTTGGCCGCCGGCAAAGGCGCAATCGTGGCACGCACACGGTCCGAAGCGCTTGCCGCAGTGGAAAGAATCATGGAGCGCAAAGAATTTGGCGAAGCGGGTCAGCGCGTCGTGATTGAAGAATTTTTGCACGGCGAAGAAGTCTCGATGCTTTGCTTCACCGACGGCATGAATCTTTGCATGCTGCCGCCGGCGCAAGATCACAAAGCCGTTGGCGACGACGACCAAGGACCCAACACCGGCGGCATGGGAGCTTATGCGCCGGCGCCGGTCGTGGATCAGACCATGTTGCAACTCATTCACCGGCGCATTTTGCAGCCGGCCATCGAAGGCATGGCCCTGGAGCATCGCGCCTATCGCGGCGTGTTGTATGCCGGGTTGATGATTACGGCCGAGGGGCCGAAGGTCATCGAGTTCAATTGCCGTTTCGGCGATCCCGAAGCGCAAGTGATTTTGCCGTTGATGGCTTCGGATCTCGCCGAAGCGATGTGGTTGGTGAGCCAGGGCGATTTGAGCGATTATGTCATGCGCGTTTCTCCGCAATGGGCTATGGCGGTGGTCATGGCCTCGGCCGGTTATCCCGGCGAATATCAATCCGGCAAAGTGATTTCCGGTTTGACGCAGAGCGCGGATCCGCACGTGATGATCTTTCATGCCGGCACCGCGCGCGGCCCGCGCGGGCGTTTGATCACCAGCGGTGGCCGCGTGCTCGCGGTCACAGGTCTGGGCAGCACGTTTCAACAAGCGCGCGAACGCGCGTATCACGCCGTGAGCCAGGTTAGTTTTGAAGGCGAGCATCATCGCAGCGACATTGGGGGAAAGGCCCTCAAGTATTTGAGCATTTTGCAATGAAGCTTTTCAACGAAAGGACAACACATGAAGATCTTGGTCGCCGGCGGAGCCGGGTTTATCGGTTCGCATATTGTTGACGCATTTTTATCTTTGCGCCATGAAGTCGTGATTGTCGATAATTTGAGCAACGGCCAGCGGGACAACGTCAACCTCGCCGCCAAATTTTATGAAGCCGATATTCGCAGCGCGGAAATGGCCGCGATTTTTGCCAAAGAAAAATTCGACGCCGTGTGCCATCAAGCCGCGCAAATGGACGTGCGCAAATCGGTGGCGGATCCGCGCTACGACGCCGACGTCAATATCCTCGGCACGTTGAACCTGTTGGAGCAATGCCGCGAAACCGGCGTGCAGAAATTCATCTTCGCCTCTTCCGGCGGCGCGATGTATGGCGAGCAGGAAAAATTCCCGGCGGATGAAGAGCATCGCACTTGGCCGGCCTCGCCCTACGGCATCACCAAGCTCACGTGTGAAAAATATATTGCCTTCTTCGGCCAAAATTACAACATGAAATACGTGCTGCTGCGCTATGCCAATGTTTATGGCCCGCGCCAAAGCCCGCACGGTGAAGCCGGCGTGGTCGCGATTTTCACCTCGCGCTTGCTGGCGGGCCAGCAGCCGGTCATCAACGGCGACGGCAAACAGACGCGCGATTATGTTTACGTGCACGACGTGGTCAAAGCCAATGTCGACGCCTTGCAATATGCCCAGAGCGATTATTTCAATATCGGCACGGGCCTCGAGACCGAGGTGAATGAGTTGTTCCGCCGTTTGAATGAAATCACCGGTGATCGTGCGCACGAAGAGCATGCTCCGGCAAAGGCCGGTGAGCAGTTGCGCAGCGTCCTGGATGCCGGCAAAGCCCGGCGCCTATTGCATTGGCAACCGGCAACGCCGCTCAACGCCGGCTTGGCGGAAACGGTGCGTTGGTTTCAGAATCGCCGGAAGTAACTTCACCGGGTGATGGGTAGCTGAAGTGAAAATGAATGCGCTTGCGAACAGAACCGTGGAATTGGCCGATCCGGTTGAAACTTTGCGCCTGGAGCTGGGTCTGGTCGGCAATTCTCCGGAGATTTTGCAGATTCTAGAAACCGTCGAGCAGGTCGCGCCGACAGACATCTCGGCGCTGATTTTTGGCGAAAGCGGCACCGGCAAAGAGCTGATCGCCAACGCCATTCATCGCTTGAGCAAAAGAAAAGACAAGCCCTTCGTGGTGGTGAATGCCGGCGCGATTCCGGAAGGCCTCATCGAATCGGAGTTGTTCGGGCACGAGAAAGGCGCTTTTACCGGCGCCGTGGGCATGCGCAAAGGTTATTTTGAGCTGGCCGACGGCGGCACACTGTTTCTCGATGAAGTGGGGGAAATGCCGCTGCCCGCGCAGGTGAAATTTTTGCGCATTCTCGAAGGCAAGGATTTCATCCGCGTCGGCGGCAGCAACACGCGCGCGGTGGACGTGCGCTTGATTGCCGCCACTAACCGCGATTTGCGCGAGGCCGTCGATCGCGGCGAATTTCGGCAGGATCTGTATTATCGCCTCAACGCGATTCGCCTCCGCATTCCTCCGCTGCGCGAGCGCGCCAACGATGTTCCGCTGTTGGTCAAAAAATTCGTCACGGATTTTTGCCGGCAGAACAAAATCGAGTTCGAGGGTTTTTCCGACGCCGCGCTGAAAGTCATGCAGGAATATCATTGGCCCGGCAACGTGCGCGAGCTGCGGAATTTTGTGGAGATGTTGATTGTTATTGAACGTGGCCGCCGCATCGACGAAGCCACGCTGCTGCGCCATTTGCCGCGCAAAAGCGATTTCGCCCGGCCTCTGCCCGTGCCCACCAATCGCCTCAGCGAAGAAGTGGAGCGCGAATTCATTTACCGCGCGCTGGTCGATTTGAAAAACGAAATCGCGCAATTGCGCGAACTGATTTTGGGAAAATATATTTCGCCCATGCGCCGCCTCAAGCCGGGCTTCGAAGATCAAACCTTTGTGCAAGACGTGAGCCCGGCGGAAGTGGGCAATGATGAAGAGCAGGTGGAATCCATCGAAAACATGGAAAAGCGGCTGATCGCCGAGGCCCTGCAGCGCACCAACGGCAACCGCCGCAAAGCCGCACACATGCTCAAAATCAGCGAGCGCACGTTGTATCGAAAGATCAAAGAATTCAATTTGCCGTACTGACGATTATTCCTCTCTATAACTCCCATGAGGTCGTCATTTGGAAGAATCAGACTGTGTGAAAACGCTCGGATTTGTCATTGCGAGCGGAGCGAAGCAATCTCTAACTCCAATACGTGCACGCGCCGGGATTGCTTCGCTGCGCTCGCAATGACGTTTTCACACAATCTGAATCTT
>Ga0247727_10000518_pt1 | contig 93995 bp, 146 predicted proteins | sample WisWelCaveWW1625_FD_202498 | JGI IMG/M metagenome (GOLD analysis project Ga0247727, IMG submission 202498) | Biofilm microbial communities from Wishing Well Cave, Virginia, United States - WW16-25 | ecosystem: Environmental > Aquatic > Deep subsurface > Groundwater > Cave microbial mat...
AGGGAACCCAATCGTCCAACGGCTCGCGAAACTTCCTCGGCACTTGATCGACGTTGCAACCCTCACGTGTCGGCTGCTTGTGAATAACGCCAGTGCGCCGATTGCGGATATAGGGCTTCCGTGTCCGGTTCACCGCAACCCCTCCCGCACCGCCGCCTCCGCTGCCTCTGCGGCCTCGCGCGTTTCGAACACCTCCTGGCAGATGAACATCCGGCCGCCAATGGTGAGCCAGAGGCCGTAGGAGCACGTCCCCTCCTCGGTGAGCGGCTGGAGCAGCCAGACGGTCGCGCTCTTCCACTCGGGATCACGTTCGTGTAGCACTGCTCGCCCAATGAACTTATTCCCGTCTTCCTCGATAGTCCATAACCACGGACCAATCCAGCCCAAACGCTCTGAGGCTAAGTGACTGATAATACCCATTTCCTAAAAGCCTCCGTCTGGATCTGGAGCGGGCTCATCACGGTTGGCAGTGTCAGCCTCGGCCTTCTCCGCAGCCTCGGACTGCTCTGCCATCTCGAACTTGCCCTGGAGTTGAAGCAGTCGCTGGCCAATGGCCTCAGTACGTTGGAGCAAGGCGTTCTGTTCCTGCTTCAACGCGTCAAACTCCTTGGTTAGAGATTCCTTTGTCTTGGCCCAATCCATTGTGTACCTAACTCCTCTAAGGGACCCTAGTCCCGGGATTGATTCTGGCTCGCCTTTCAGTATCGTCAGAGCTTCAGCGGTGAAACCAGCGACCCATACCTGGCGCCCGTCTATAAGCCACTGATTTAGAACGGGAGCAAATAGCTCGACGGACTTGCTTGTGTCTCGTGGCCCATCGTCCAAGAAGAATGCTACCCGGTGTCCGGCGAGACCGCCGACGGCGAGTACCAGAACCGGGAACTTCCTGGTCCGCTCCGCCAGCTTCTGGGTCTTCAACACCCAGAACGCGTCTATCCTTTGCTCGTCCCGCTCCGTCAGTTTGCATTCCGCCAGGTGGTATGGTGTTTCAACATCAGAGTACCGTCCCGGGCGGCCGCCCCGGACTATCCTACCTGCCAGAGGGCGGGCCACTTCTAGCTGGAGCTCGTACCAATCCTTTTTGTCGTCCCTCGAGGATTGGATATGCAGCTGCCGGCAGGCCGGAGAGCAATACGGGAAAGAACTGGTATACTCCTTCCCACACACAGGGCAAATCCTAATCCTCTTCTTTGTCCTGTTCATAAAGCTCTCGCTCCTCGGGGAAGCCTTCCCAGATTACTACGTCCTGGCCGTACAGCTCCGACCGCAGGACAATCCTTCCATTACTTCCGATGAGCAGCCTTTCGTCCTCGTTCTCGCTGCTGACGATCTCGGCCAGCCAAACCCCTGATGGATCTTCTAGGAACCGTACGTCTACCACGACGCTTTCTCTCCTTCCGGGAACCATACATGCCGAACTCCGCCAGACAGACGGCTTCCGCCTCATCCGTCTCCGGCTTGATCTTGTAACGCCGCCTCACATAGTCGACGGCATCCTCCTTCACTGCCTTTCCGCTACCAAGTACAGCCAGGCGCCAGTGCCCTGTATGGACCTCAACGATCTCCGCGCCGCGTCGTTGGGCTACCAACCCTATCGCTCCCGACAATCGGCCCAGGTCCCGGATTGCTGGCAGACTGATCCGACCATGATGGAACTGCCGAATCGCCTCGAAGACCACTTTGGTGACACCTTCATTTAGAATAAGGATGTCAATGTCGTTCACTATCTGCTCCTGACGAACCCAATAGGTAGCCTTCTCATCAGGACGTATTAGGCCGTGGGCGGTCAACTTGCCATTCTCATCCAGAACAGCGAACCCACAATGGAACCCAGATAGGTCGACTCCGAGCACAGCCATCTTGACTCCCATCTACCTACATTATACCACAGGTTTGGTATTTGTCAAGCCCTATCCACTACCCATAGTGGTATGAGTGGGCTTAATGGGCTTGTGCCCCCGACAACTGTCTCTTCGCTTCCCATGCTTGTGGAACTTCCCACAGTAACTGCAGGGACCATGGCGGTGGCGTTTGCGCTCAGACCGCTTGGGGCGCTTGTACTTATTGGACATATTTGCGATGGGACAGCCTCCCTACTTGCTGTGTTTGTCGGCGACCTTGCTGGCGCCGTAGGAATCGGGCTTAGTCCGGGCCTCGAAGCCGGATCCCGTGACCATCCCCACAACCTCCTGGATGACCCGCCGGGTCTCCCCGACCTCTCCTACGTCCAGATGTATCTCCACTGGCAGATCGGACAGGCCCCGCCGCTCAAGCTCAGCCGTCACACGGTGAGCCAACTCCAGGGACATGGCAGTCTCATAGAAGATCCGCTGGCGCAGACTGTCCATCTTGCGCTCCAGCAGTTTCTTGTAGAAGTATCGACCGCCCTTCCCTAGCTTATGAACTACCACAGCCGTGACAAAACTGGTCGTGTCCCCAGGCTGGGAGTCGGTCCCTACGATCAGTCTATACTTCCGCTCAGGGTCCTCCTCGACGAACCCAATAACCCGATCCATGAGCTGACCAAAGGTTAGCCGTCCCACTGTGGGGCTGACAAACTCCTTAAGTTCATCTATCGGAGGTCTAGTCTCCATGACTAAATAACTCTCTCCGCCCCCGTGGGAAGATCATCCGGGCTGGGATTCGTACAACGGCACGGAAAGATGGCGTCGGCCTCCTGAACCCACCCGCGCCCACGACAATACTGACAGTCAGGGCTGGGCGGACAGGAAACTTTATTCATGGCCGCGGTCTCAGAGGTCGAGTCTCCACGACTGATATCCCCCTACTGGCAAAATGATCTGGCCCATTCCTGCCACGGCCCCATTCTTGTAAATCAAATGCACTTGCATAGATACCGTCGATTCGTGCTTGTCGCCACCGCGTCCGTGGTTAAAGGCTGTTACTTGGATGGCTATCGGTGACCCCGGGCCCCCCGGTCCCGCCAGCCGACGCATCGCTACCTCCGCTTCCAGATCCGTCAGATGGATAGAGGATGTCGAACGTGGCTTCAGCAAAGGGACGAGCGCCGTCGTATTTCGCCTTAGCCACTCGTGCCAGCGCGACATGTCCAACCTTTTGGTCCCCTTTCTTGATGAACTCCTTGCGACGCACCTCCAACCGCAGGACCGACTCGTGCTTGGACTTATGGCCCATTGGTTCGGTTGTCGCAGGACCATACATGACCCCTATATTATCACGAACCTGGTTAGTGAACACAAAGGCCGGTTTGCCCAGCGCCAGCGCAGACTTGATGCGCTTTAGGCCCGCATTCCATAGCCGGACCTCCGGCGAGAATCCACTAATGTTTACCTGCTTCTCAAGGTCGTCCTTGCTGACAATGGACGCTGCTGAATCAAACACGACAAGGTCCACATCCTGTTTAATCAGAGAGATCGCAATGTCCAGGGCCTCCTCCCCGAACTCCGGGGTACTTATGAGAAGCCGGTCCATGTCCACTCCCAATGTCCGGGCAAAACCTGGCGAGAACGAAACCTCAGTGTCTATGAAGGCTGCTACCCCACCATCTGCCTGGGTACGAGCGATAGCATTCAGGGCCAAGAAGGTCTTTCCCCCAGACCACGGGCCGAAAAATTCAGTGATGTGTCCTCTGGGTATTCCTCCCCCTAGGATCTCATCCACGGCCGGCAGGCCGGTGGGGAGGAAGGACACAGTGTAGAGCTCCTCAACGTCACCGGCCACTGCCAGCGCACGGGTTCCGTGCTTCTTCTGGATGATGTCCAGCAGTTCCTGCAGTGTCTGCGGGCTGCGCTTCTTCGCCTTCGCCATTATAGTCTTCTAACACTCGCATTCCAGAGAGGCTCATAATAGTCTCCCGGCTGATCCCAACGTTGTAGCATCAGGTGTCTTGAAGCGTCTTGAATGATCATACGGGAATTCGGGTGGCAGGTGTCGGTGAACCACGCCTCGTTCAGCCCGCCGAAGTCACAGTCGATGACTTCCCGTGCAGTCCATTCCGTCACCGTTGCTGGATCGTTGAAGAGAAACACCGCCCCGACCGGCCCGGTCACGCCACGCCCCAACGGCTGCCCTGGGATCGGCGTCTCCAGCGTCCCGGTAAACCGGCAGCGCAAGTACCGGGAGGGAATTTCTGGAGGGAAGACATGCTCCTTTACCCAGACCATGTACGGCCCGAACCCGTGAAACGTCGCGTCCTGTACGGTGATCGGCTCGGGCGGCGCGGAGGTGGCGACTTCAATTACTTGGGACCGGCACTCCCGCGTCTCAAACCCTTCATAGCGGTAGCGGTTCCCGTAGGCTCCGTGCTGGAGCGCACTCTCACAGCGATATATCCGGCTCCTCAATAAAACGACGTGGGGGTTTCCCGTGTTTTGCCATGTGTCCGTCCCGTTGCGGCAGTTGTGGACGACAAGACGACGCACTTCCCACACCCCAGCTCCCGAGGCTTCATGACTTTCACCCTCTGGCCACCGCAGGCCCGCAGAATTGCTGAGGCCCTGGATGCCTACGGCACGGCACTCCACCGCACGGTTCCGAAACCCGCGCATGGTCATAAACCCGGCCATGCGGCCATCTGCATTCGGCCATGACAGTACGCGCGAGGCCACACACTGGTCCCACGCGACATCATGGCTTTGGTTCTCTGGAAATCCCCCGGGGACGGCGGTAGAACCAGAGGCGTCCCACCAAAATGGCTCGCTCCGAAAGACGTTGTGCGCGACGGCGCCCATATAGGTCACCCCGTGCGAGGCGTGGCTCACGAAGGCGTGATTGCCGAGGTCTCGAAGCACCACTCGCTCAACCCGTGCCCCACGAGCGGCCTCCCCCAGCATGTGAAAGTGCAGTCCGTATCGCCCTAGTCGCCCAACAAACCGGCTGGCGCGGTTCGGGTCGGGGGCTACGGGTCCCAGGTACTGCCCTTCCATATCGGCTATGCGAATCTGCCTACTACCCCCAGCGTGGGCCATGCACAGGATATGCGATCGGCCGCCCGGGCGGCCGGTGATACGCACGTTCCTGGACAACAGCAACACCTCTGCGCCCTCCGCCGTCCCGTCTGCCCACGGCCCACACCGGGGGTGGGCGTAGCGGAGCGGCCGGTCGATCCGCACGGTCCGTCCCGAGGTGCTGATGACCACCGCGACATCATACGCATCGCGCCACAACTCGGTCTGCGATGCGGGCGCACCCGGGACGGGAAGCGTAAACCTCGACATCCCGGGCGTGGTAATTGGGAGCGTCGGCGTCACCGCGATCTCCGCGCCAGCGGGCCACGTCACATCACGGTCTAGTAGAATCTCCGTTTCGCCCGCTTGTGCATCGCGGGCTAGGAGCGCCCAGGGCACCTCGTACTTTCCGGCGATCTCCACGTCACAGTCCATCAACCACAACCCGGGGTCCGTAGACAGCGGGATGTCGGTATGCCCCCCGACGAAGGTACTCTCGTTCACCAAGGGCCAGTGCATCTCGAACGGGTCCGGCGTGATGATCTCAAACCGCCCGTGGTGCTGGATGAAGTTAGTGCCCACCAGGAGCCTCCGTGCGGCTCCAGGAAGAACTTTGAACCCGGTATGGGTGGTCAGAGTCCCAATGGCCCCATCATCCACATCGTACAGTAGTGGGGGGAGTGTTGCGGGAAGAGTGACGGTATCAGCAATCGTCGGAAGACGAGCTGATCCTAGAAAGGGAGCCCAAAAGCCGGGGTCGCTCCATCGAGGGCCTGCTTGTGCAATTACTTCGGTAAGGACTCGCGCAGACGTAGAACGCCCACGCGAGTCCTGAACCGTAAGATCAATATTAGCCATAGTTAAGGCGCTGTCCAGCGAAATACATTCAGGTTTACAGTATCCCGAACGAGAGATCCGGAATCGGCGACAGCAGCATATGTCAGTGCATCGCCCTCTGGATCATGAGCAATTACCGTAATAGTAACAACCCCACCAGGATTGACTCGGCCATCAACTGGGTTCATGAGAATACTGTCTATGATCGGGCCGAGATTTACGGATGTCGCAACTATCTGCTGTGTTACTAACCCTCTTACATCTTGAACCGTAATAGTAATCTGTGCCATTAGTTCTCCTCCTTTAAATTGGCGAACTCTTTGACTTCGTCATAACCCGCCTTGGACCTATCCGGTCCCCGATTAATTATCCTTTGCCAGAAGTCCGACGGCACACCCTCAAAACGGCCCGCCGACAGTTCGGAAAGAGTTTTATTCAGAGACTCACTGATACGTCGTGCTAGGAAGACGGGAAGACTCATGCCACTTAGCCGGCCGGTGTAGTTCTGGAGATCTGACTCCAGATCCTCATAAACGGGCACACCATCGAAGGAAAGCTCTACAGGGACGGCAGGTTCTACATTAACATAAATGCACTCCTGCCCTGGCTCTTCTCCCCCGGTGTAATAGGACATCACTGCTGGTCTCTCAAGACTCTGCCCCCGCCTATACAGTTCCTGGATCAGGTCCGCTGACGTGAAATCGTTAAAATCCGGCTGTCTCTGTTCCATCTGGACTAGCCCGGCTTCCTCCCGAATCTCCTGAGTCAGAAGCTGCTCCCGGCGCTGTACACTCTTCGAGACCCTGGCCCTCTTGACCGAACGCGAAGGTCTCTTTCTTGCTCTTTTCTTCATGTTCCGACCTCCAGACACGAATCTTCCCCGGACGGCCATCAGGCGCTCGAGGAGCTAGTTCCCGTTCCTCCTGATCACGCAGTGCCAGCACACGCCAGCAATCAATCGAACAGACACGACGCCGGAAGGGCATCCCAGTTGGGATAGCCGGATCTGAGGTGCCACTTAGGGCCTTACGACATACGAGGCAGATGGCCACTTGACAACCGCCTAACCCATGTTAGAATGAAGGTGGAGGTCAACCAGTGCCATTCCTTGTTCCCTCACCGATCCATCGAACAACTGTTTGGTCGGCTTCGAAGTTGGTAATATAAAAGCAATATTAGGTAATACATGTTAGTCACTACGTTCCTCCTTACCGGCTCTACCTATATTATACCACAGGAATTGAGTTTGTCAAGCCCGGGTTAGCCTTGAAGTTATCGATAGAACGGCCCATGGCAACCTTTAGAGAGGTTTGATGGGAGTGGAATGGTGGCCAAAGTGCCACTTGACAAATGGGTTTTCCGTGGTATAATGGTGGTAGATGGAGGGAAATGAGCACATGGACAAGACGAAACCGCGAAAAGTTCATGCCCGAACCGAGCCACTCCGTGTGTACTTGGCTGGCAATATGGAACTGCCCTGGCGCGCTCCCATAAAGAAGCGTCTCCAGGAGGCGGGAGCCGTAGTCTGGGAGCCCGCTGACAACCCCCAACAAAGCGCAGCTCTATACGTTCCCCTTGATCTAAAAATGGCTAAAGAGGCCGATGCCATCCTTGCATATGTCCCCAAAGGCCATACGGCCCGGGGTACCCATGCCGAGATGGGGGTCGCTTTTGCCGAAGGCCACCCGATTTGGCTAGTCTGGCAGGACCTCCCCTGGGTCTACAGCTTCTCTGCCGTTATGGCCTACAAGGTCTACACAGAGCTGGAACCTGCTGTCGAGGATCTGCTGAAATTCGTGAAGCGGCGGGTGTTGGACTAATGGCTGGCGAATCACGCCGATCTTGGGCGGGAAAAAGGTCTTGGACAGGGTCGCCACAAAGGGACGCTCCGGACGCCCTGTGCCCCGCATGGGGATGAACGCCGGTTGGGCAGGCAGGGGACCCGGTCGCGCGCAAGGTGGCGGCGGGTTAACCACAGGTTATGCGCCTCCAGCGCCTGATGAGACCAATCCTAAAGATCAGGTAGGCATCAAGAAACCCCGGCTGTACTTAGTGCCGCCGACCAGCATCATCTATCAGGCCCTGGCAATGCAGGACGGGGCGGCGAAATACGGCCCGTACAACTGGCGGGAGAAGAAGGTTGTTGCCTCCATCTACGTTGACGCGGCTATGCGGCATATCCTGGCCTGGGTAGATGGTGAGGAGGTGGCTCAGGATAGTGGCTATCCTCACCTGGCCCATGCCCTAGCCTGTCTCGGCATCATTGTCGATGCCCTAGAGACAGGCAATCTGGTTGACGACCGGCCCAAGCCAGGGGCGACGGCAGCTATCCTTGAGAGGTGGACTAAGAAGATATGAAGACAACAAGGACAGTAGCCAAGGGGCTGTCACAGGTATCGTTCCCATTTACCAGCCCGCAAACCTAAGATTGGGGTGTGTCATCAGTAACATCTACGAAGTTGTGTGGAAAGAACATGAGGATCAGCCTTCGGTCACGGAATTGGTAGAGGCAGATCTTGTGGAGCATGCAGGTAACATCTTAATCTTCGCCCAAATTGTGGAAGTGCCTACTGGTGAGCCAGAGGTGCATGTAGACCCCGATGAACTTGAGGGCGCTGACCCTCAGGAGATGTCGTTCTTCAAGAGAAAGAAGGTTGAACGATTACCACAGGTCGTATTCATGCTGCCTATCGCACGAATTGTGAGCGTGCGTAAGATAAAAAAGGTGATTGGCCATTAGGCCCAACGGAGGAGACACATGAAAGCAACAGATGCTTTTGTCAAGGAGGACGAGCGCAAGGCCCGAGTGGTTGCTCAGGGAGACCGTCCACGGGTAAAGATTCCCTGGTTCAAGCTTGACGTAAATCAAAGTTCCAAGGTTCGGTTCCTGTGGGAGCTGACCGACGGTATTGGGCTGTTCCGGCACAGCCGTAATGAGAAACCCTTTGCCGTGAGCTGTTTCCAGAACGAGGAGTATGTTGGCGACTCTGCTGGTGGGGACTGCCCGTTCTGTACTGAAGGTGCCCGCAAGTCTGTCGAGTTCTTCTGGATGGTGTACAACTACACCACCCAGCAGGTTGAGATCCTGTCGTTCCGAGACACAGCCTACACTCCAGTGGGTCTGCTTCGTTCCTTCTTCGAGGAGAACCAGACTGTGACCGACCGAGACTTCACGATCCGGCGCGTCCCGGCTGCTTCGCGTACCGGAGACGGCCGACAGGTATCGTCCTACATGGCCATCCCCAATGCCCCGTCCGGATTTCTGGTGACAAATCTCCAGGTGCCTGGGTCCGATGACCTGATCAACTACCTGCGGCCGTTTGAGCTTGGTCGTGGAGAGGGAAAGAACTAATAGATGAAGGCTAGAACGTGCCGGGTCTGTGGGCAGTCTGTCCCGCGTAAGCGGAAGAACAAGAACTACATCCATCCTGCCTGTCGGCATGTCAAGAGGAGCAAGGTAGCATCCCGTGCTGAGAAGGCGGTAGCCTCGGGCAAGGTAACGAAGACATAACTTATATGGTCACACCTGTTCAATTTAACTTGTATCACGAGGCTGCCGCCGAAGCACGGCGGCGTACTGAGGCAGGTAACCCTTATCATGTCACTACTTTGCACTCGATAGATTCGTATTGGTACGAACTGAAAGAGGGGCCAGATCCATATGCTTGGTCCTATCCAGATAAAGGTCGTCCGTTGGCCAAACAACGTCCGAAGGGAGGAAGTAATGTCTGATGCAGCGTCGGCTCATGAGTGGAGGGCCTTCATTGAAGGACGTTTCGGTAAGAAAAAGCCTATCCACATGACTGTGGAGGAAATCTCTCTAGTAGTCATGGTTGACATTCTTGAGGTGCTGGAAGGTATAGCGGCAGCACGTAAGGAGAACTAATGGCTAGTTGCCCAATTCACCCTGGTTGCCATGCGTATGTGCCGTGGAACGGGCCGGAGACAGCCCGTCTTGCCGTAATAGGCGAGGGCCCCGGGGCGCAGGAATTCCAGACCGGCCGACCGTTTGTCGGCCCTGCTGGGCATGTACTCGATACCGAGCTGGCCCGGGTAGGAATTCCTCGCTCCGAGGTCTTCGCCTACAATGCTGTGCCATGTTTTGGCAACACTATCCCGCGTACCCCTACGGAGAAAGATCTGAAGGTTTGGCGGCAACACCTCCTGGATAAGCTAATCGAGGTGAAGCCAGAGGTGATCCTCGCCGTTGGCGGGTGGGCGACGGGCGCCATTATTGGCAAGCGTCGTATCACAACTGAGCAAGGGGCCGAGCGACGGGTACGACTGGCTCCCGACTACGAGCCTTGGGTCATGCCGTGCTTTCATCCGGCGGCAACCCTCCACGACCCAAACAAGAAGCCCGACTTCATCAAGACAATTACCCGTACTGAACAGCTGCTCAATGGTAAGATCGTAGAGTGGTACGCGGGATACAAGATAGTTGATGATACCACCATTGCCGAGGCCGTGTCCGATCTGTCTGACACGGTTCTGTCCGTAGACATAGAGAGTGCTAAGAGCGAGGTTGTGGTAGTGGGTCTGGGTAATCCAGGCAGGCCTATTTGGGTCTTCCCAGTTGGGCACCCAGAAGTTGATCCTGCGGTCCAGGCACGGCTTCGTGCCGCTGTTCGTGGCATTTTCGATGCTACCATGCGGGATGGAATCCGGGTGATGCACAATGGCAAATACGACACGCAGGCCCTAAAGGCAGAGGGCCTGATGTCTATGGCCGACCGGGGAGTTGATTGGGATGGGGTGTTGGTGGGCCATCTTCTGGATGAGACACGGGCGGACAAGGGGCGGTTGAAGCTGAAAGTCTTGGGGCAGGAGCTGTTCGGGATCCAACGGTATTGGACTGTCCCAATCTCGACCATGCACACCGTACAGCAGGGCAAGAAGACCGTTACGAAGCTCGTAGAGGTGCCATTGGATGCTATGCTCCGCACTGGTCGGGCACGGGAAGTGCCTCTGGAGACCCTGGCGGAATACAATGCCCGAGATGTGGCCCTGACCCTCATGGTCAAGGATGCCTTTGATAAGGACTTTCTGGCCGACCAAAAGTTGGTACGTCTGTACCAGAAGCTGGTTCTGCCGGCGTACCATGCCATGGAGCCTATCGAGAGGGCAGGCCTGCCTACGGATATGCCGACTTTGCAGAAGTTGGAAGTTGACTACGCTACTGATCTTGCCGGTATTGATGCCGAATTGAACCAGATGTTCTCTGGCGAGGTCAGCAATTGGAACTCCGACGCCCAGCTTCGCAAGCTGCTATTTGATAAGCTGGGGCTACCCGTTGTCCGGCGCACCACCATCGAAAACGAACCTTCGGTAGATGTGTCCTCTCTCATGCTACTGAAGGGGAATCACCCCGTCATCGACCTGTTGCTCCGTCGGTCAGAGGCGGACAAGCGGGTGACCACGGTCCAGACCTTGAAAGACCATATCGCGCCCGATGGTCGCATCCACCCTACCTTCGTAGTGGCCGGCCCTTCGACCGGGCGAACTTCGTCCCGTGACCCGAACGTACAGAATATACCTCGGGGGAAGGGCATCCGGGACATCATCCGGGCGCGGCCAGGCTACAAGCTGGTGGAGCTGGACTTCAGTCTCATCGAGCTCCGGTGGGGAGCCCATGTTTACAATGAGCCGAAGCTGAAGTCCCTGCTCCAACAGGGCAAGGACTTGCACCGCTACACAGCATCGTTGGCCTATGGCAAGCCGATGGATGCCATTTCTTCTTCGGAGCGTACCCACGGAAAGACGGCCAACTTTCTTCTACTGTACGGTGGTGGCCCGGATAAGCTGTCCACCCATTTGCGGGATAACGGCGTTACCGAGCTGGAGGCACAGCAGGCTCTGGTGGCTATGGGTCAGATGGCTAATTCTGAAGACCCTATCTATTTCCTGGCCCTGGCGCTGTGGAAGGCGTTCCACCGGGCCTACCCGGCGCTGAAACCGGCACATGAGATGATCACAAGAGAGATCCGGCGCAACAAGACAGTGCGTACCCTGTTTGGACGGGTCCGTCGTCTACCTGGGATTGATTCAGCCAATCGCAAGGAAGCGATCCATGCTGCTCTGTCAGGTATCAACACCCTTGTACAGGGACCGGCCAGTGATACGATGCTATTGGCCTTACCCGGCCTAGTGGAGATGGCACCAAAGTATGGTGCCCTCATTGTGGACGTTGTACATGATGCCGTCCTAGCCGAAGTACCAGAGGACCAGGTCATACCCTTCGCCAAGCACGCGAAGCAGATCCTGGAAACCCCCGACTTCGCCCAGTTCGATGTCACCTTTGACATCCCAATTCTGGTCGATGCCAAGGTTGGTCATTCGTGGGGATCTCTGAAGGACTTAAGGGAGGAAAGTGAAGTGCCGCAAACATACGAAGTACAAGGCCCTACGGCCACCCCGGACCCGAAGGTTTTGCCAGAGGCGCCTGTGGAAGTAGAGCAAGCTCTCGAACCCTTCGCTGCGGCTCTGGCTTACCAGGCGCGTGGCTGGTCTGTCATCCAGCTCACGGCCCCAGGGCAGGGATTCCAGGCCGGAGGAAAGGCCCCGGCCATCAACTGGGAACCCTACCAGCATCGGCATGCCACCATACAGGAGATCCAAGCATGGTTCGGTAAGAGGGGTGATGGTGGTAATGCCGTACCCCATTCAAAGAATGGCAAGCACAACATTGGCATCGTTACGGGGTCCGTCTCGAAGCTAGTGGTCATTGACATCGACCCGAAGAAGGGCGGACTGGACTGGTTGAAGGAGAAGAACCTCACGTCGCCTGCCACAGTACGAACTGGCGGCGACGGTCTGCATCTTTATTTCCACTATGAGGGGCCGCCCCTGACTAACCGAGCGGGAATGGCGCCGGGTGTGGACATAAGGGCCGAGGGCGGGCAAGTGGCCGCGCCGCCGAGCCTGCACCAGTCGGGCAAGCGGTACGTCTGGCTGACCCCGGATGGGCTATTGCCGGCAGAACTGCCGGAGCTGCCGGTGTGGTTGGCCGAGGAAATCAAGACTCGGGCCAACGTGCAGGCGGTCCCGATATCGGGCGAGGGCCGTAACATCCCGCCGGCGCGTATCGACGAGGTGGTGGATCAACTACTGCCCTACTACGTCGAAGGTCGGCGCCACGACATGCAACTGGCCCTGGCCGGGTTTCTGGCCAAGCGCAACTACCAGATGGCCGACGTGGAGGATTTGGTGATTCGGCTGGCCAATGCGGCTGAGGACACCGGTGAACTCAACGACCGTCTGATGGTTGTGCGGGATACCTATCGGAAGGTGACGGTTGGCGAGACCGTTGCTGGGAGTGACAAGCTGCGGGACTACCTGCCAGCCGATGCACTGGACCGGCTCCTCGAGCTGTTTGGTTCTCTTAGGAAGGTGGGCGTTATCGAGGTTATGCACGGCCCAGATTTCGTTGCGAAGAAGCGGGAAGAGGTGAGCTGGCTCATTGATAAGCTGCTTCCAACGGCCGGTATTTGGATGATGTCAGGCCACCCTGGGGCCGGCAAGACGACCCTGGCTCTGCAGTTTGCCTTCAGTCTGGCCGCCGGTATGGACCTATGGGGATTGTACGCGGTCCCGAAGGCTGTGAAGGTGTTGTATCTCCAGGCCGACAACCCGCCCCACATGTTCGAGGACCTGGTTCGTCGGTTGTCACAGCGGATGCCAGGGGCCCTGGCCAACATGTACTTCTCCAATGTCACCAAGTCCATCAAAGTCAACACTGAGCAGGGCTATGAAACTATGCGCCAGCTGGTTGAGCTGTATACCCCGGACATGATCCTTCTTGACACCATCCGGGATTTCCATAGTGCTAACGAAAACGACCCCACGGCCGTGGCGGAAACATTGGATGCCTTGAAGTCGATCCGGGGTAACCGGTCGATCTCCGTCGGGTTCATCCATCACCACTCTAAGGGATCGGCTACTGAACGCATGCAGATAGAGAAGCACATGGGATCGATGCGGTTCGTCACCCCGGTGGACCTATCCATGTCCCTGACCTTCGATGAGAAGGAGATGGGCTATGTCATCCTACGGTTCACCAAGATTCGATGGGCGGCTGGGCAGCAGCCCGTAACTCTGCAACGGAGGGACAACTGGTACGAACACGTTGGCGGGGGTGTGTAATGACGCCAACTAATAAGAGGTCATCCACTATACCGTCCTTCCCGAAGACGCGGGAGTACGCATGCAATAACTGTGGAAGGTCGCTGGCCCGGCGTCTTGGTTGGTTTGTGGTAGATTGGAACTCAAAGGACGATGCAGTAGAGTGTTTGTGCGAAGAGTGTTGGCAAGCATGGAAGACCATGCGGCGTATTGGCGGGCCGGAGGTTAATAGTGACACATCCTAAATTGATACGGCCTCCACTAGTGGAAGTAGAATGGATGGATGCGGTGGACCGTAAGTTCTCCGGTCCTGTGCCCGAGGCTATTCGGCGGGGCAGACTCTACCGTCGATTCCAGGCCGGGTACCTGATCCACCAAGATGAGGAAGTCACTCTGCTCACGCAGACCTGGGATCCGCCCGACGTGACTGAACATGAGGAGGAGCCGCAGGTTGATGCCTTGACGGTGATCCCTACTAAGTGGATTGTGAAGATCAGGCATAGGATGAAGAAACGTGAGCGACGAAAGGCCGAAGCGCCCAGTATGCTGCTCGAGTCGCTCGAAGGCCGGCGCCCGCCACTTCCAGTATCGGAGTAATGTTACCTTGCGCCCAAGGGCGATCCCGCCAAGCTGGCGGGATTCCTGGCGGGATCCTCGATTTAAAAACAAAAGACTAGGCTTTCGCCTAGCCATTTATGATTGCAGCCACTCGTGAGGGTGGCTTTTCTATTCCCCAAATAAGACTACGTTCAGCAACCTCATCAGGACCGCTTCCCGTAGTACACGCGATTTGAAGAACTCGGTTTCCATCTGACGTACCGTCTTCTCGGCCAGGTCGTCGTCATGGGTGTGAATCAGCTCATGGATCGTGGTCACCACTAAGCTATCGGCCCGGGACCACTGCTTGGCTCCGAACAGCCCGATGACTATGGTTCCATCCTCCCGACAGAAACCGTCCACAGCGCGCCCATCAACGATAGCCTTCTCCATAACCTCGATGGGAGTATCTGCGAGGAGCCGAATCAACCCCGGGACTGTGGGTTTCCTGGGCATGTCTTACTCTGTAAGGAAGGGCTGGTACTCTTTTGGTAGGGCCGCCTTTACCTGTGGACTCAGGAAGGGCAGCATCTTGATTAGCATTGCAATCCGATCGGCCTTGGGATCAGCTATCATCTGTGGTAGCAGGGAAGCCATGGAGACGGCCGGCATCTCTGTTTTGGGGAGTGGGAAGCTGGGTAGGCCTGGTGCCGGTGGGGCTTGCCCACCCGGGGCTGTCGTATTACCCCTGAGTTGGGGTGGCATGGTTGCCGGTGGCAAGTCTGCCGGTATGTTGGCCGGAGATCCCCATGGCGGCAGCCCGTATCGTTGCCGTGCTCCTCTGATTAGTTCTGCCTCTGTACGTGTTCTTCCAGTCAGCCCTTCGTTAGCCATACCTGCCATGCGCATTATGCCAGCAACATACTTTTGGGTCCCGGCGTACGGTGGGATGCCCTTGTACCGCTTCACAGTCGCACCACCGGCGTTATATCCGGCTAGGGCCAATTCCCAGCTACCCAGGTTCTTGTATAGGGCGGCCATGTGTTGCGCGGCCCAATCTAGGGACTGCTCCGGGTTGGTCGGGTCCACTTCCCGGCGCCATAGGGGCATGATTTGAGCGATGCCCACTTCCCCATCCTTGCCACGGGCTGTCGGGTTGAAGCCGCTCTCCCACTGGATCTGGGCGACAAACAGTTGCTCTGGTACGCCATAACGACGAGCGGCCTCACGGGCCTTTTGGGCGTAGTACGCTCGACCATCACGGCTGGGCGGAGCACCAACATGCGTGGTCTGTGGGGCGTTTGGCACACGAGCCTGCGTCGATAGCTTGGGGCCCCCAAATGGGGCGGGGCTAGGGACCTGGGGTGGGGTGAGTGCGGCCATTAGTATAGTCTCGACTTTCTCCTCTTCTTTACTGGGAGCTCAAGACCCGGCTCAACCCGTTCCAACTCTGGGAAGACGCCCGGTCGTAGCTCGGTTGGTACCTGTCTAGCTGCTCTCTCAAGTAGGGTTCGTTCCCATTGCTCCTGCTCGCGAGCAAAGTCCTTGGCATCAAGTCCAAGCTCCGCTCCCTGGGCGGCGATGTCCATAGCCTTTTCGTAATCGCCCTTGTTCCAGGCTTGCAGGTAGTCCAACCGAAGTTTATTGGCCTTGCGTGTGTACCAGCTGATAACCTGGCCCCGTGGTCCGTAGCGTTCATATGTCTCCCCGGCCAATGACTCTTCCGGCAATCGGCCACCGATAGCCTTCAGGATGGTTTTGTAGCCCCTGAAGGGATCCTCAGACAGGTCTATGGTCATAGCTCCTTCCTTAGTGGGGGAGCGAAGCTGGCCTGGCTCGACATAGCCACTTTCCTCTATGATGGGTAGGGGTATGGGTAGCTGTTCGCCACCAATCTGTAGCAGCTGTGGGGTCTTACCGGTGTGGCTCTTGACGGAGTAGTAAATGGACCACAGCTGCACTGGGGCCAGGGCCTTCCAGAGGGCATCGGCGTGGATTTCGTCTCGGTGGTAGAAGAAGTCTGATATGGCCACCCGCAGATCGTTGAATAGGCCGGCCCACACGCTGAAAGCACGGGCTGCCTTGCCGACTGCTACATCAGGCTGCAAAGCCACCATGGCAGCATTTTCGAAATCCACGGTTAGACCGATGCGCTGGGACAAATCTAGGCCGAGTACCGAGCCGATACCACGTAATGGCACATCTCCAAAGCGGCCCAGCTCTGGCTTGAGGCGCTTGAGCTCGTCTAGGAACGAGAAACCCAGGCCGGTTTGTGGATCCTTCTTCCAGTGCTCGAAGACGAACTTGTCCATCATTTCGACGGCCGGGATGCCGAGTAGGCCGGTGAAGGCGGTGCTGACAATCAGAAAGCGGGATAGCTCTTTCCAGTATGGATCGTACCTCTGTACAGCTGATCGTGGCTGTACCAGGTCTGTGATGAAGTTGACCTCGTGGAGGAAATACGGCTTAAACTGTAACAAGAACCGGACGAATGGGTTGCGAAACATGGCGGGCAGGGCCTCTATACCATAACGGAACTGGGTGCGGTCAACAGCCCACTTCTTGGCGAACTCTATGGACTTTTCGTGGGACCACCCGCGATCCAGGCCCTTAGCATAGCCACCGAAGGCGGCTGTGGCTCGGTTGATCTTCTCTGCAGTGTTGAACATCGATAGAATGAACATACTGACTTTGCGGCCCTTATAGTACCCGTCAATGGCCCACTTGGGTATATATAGATCGACATCCATGGCCTTGGCCAAAGTATCCAGACGCACACCCTTGTAGGTAGCATGTGGATTCATCATAGATTCCGTGGTTAGCTTTATGCCCGTGAAGGTATGGTTGCCTAGGACTGGGTAGGTGTTGATGGCAGTCTGAGTCAGATTGACCAGGGCGGACATGGGGTTGCCCAGCTTCCATAGACTCATCAAGCGGGAAGCCTGTTGCAATACCTTGCGCGTGTACCAGCCATGGGACCCGCCATAGAAGTAGACCAGATTGTCGATGGACTGCTCAGTAGCAGATGGCCGGCTTGTATCGATAGCACCGGCCCACTCTTCCATATACTTATAGGCCTGGTAGAGACGGCGGTTGTGCTGTGGACCGGGTTTTAGCTCGGGCAGGGCCCGAACCTGGTCCAAAATGAGATTGGCATCCTTGCGGAAGGAGTTCCCTTCGATACCAACTGTGAGGGCACGAATGTAGGTATTCAGAGCGTCTACCGGATTCTTGACGTAGCTGCTCAGGAACAGCTTGCGGGGCTGCAATGGACCGATGAATCTTTTCTTGGGTGCAATGCCCAGTTCCCCGGACTCTAGTAGAGCCTTCCATACTGTAGCTGAGGATAGGCGGAGCCCAGGGCCGGCAGTGAAACCCCAGGCCGCGTAGTGTGACTGGGCAGCGGCTGTGACTTCCTTGGATAATGCCTTGGATAGGTGACCCAGGGCCTTGGCCGATAGCCAGTGTTGTATCTCGCCCGGCAGGTTGGTACGTGGGAAGATGGTGATACCATCATCTGCTAGGATCTTTTGGACGGCCGCCGGTCCTTGGGTTCTGTAGATCTCCCGTAGGGACACGGGGCCCCAGTTGGCATTATTCATGATATGCTGCAGGGCCTCCTGGAAGGTGTCGAAGAACTCCATAGAGGTTCGGTCCTGTGCGGTGGCTAGTCTGTGGTTATAAGCTGCCCACTCCCCACGGAAGTTGTGTGGGAAATAGTCCGGACGATAGTTGGGATTGACCTTGTTGAATGGCTGATGGAAGGTCTGATTGCTGACCCAATTGGTCTTGCCCGGAACCGGGATCATACCTTCCAGCTCTACCATGCCATTGGATAGATAACGCTTGACTAGATACTTTTCGGTACGTCCGAAGAAGTCACGGGAAATGACTGAGTTCTGGGTGGCCTTGGTGCCGTTATATTCCGCTGCCCAATCCAATAGCCGACGTATATCGTTAGCTACTATCTGTAGGGTCGGCGGCAGCGTAGGAATGGCTAGACGTCCCTCGGAGGCAGCCACGATCTGTTGCTGCTGGGCATCCGGTAGATGGCCGATGAGTCGGTTCACCTGCTCGCGGAAATCGATGGAGTGCCGCATCTTCTCGTTGGTGAAGACAACTCCACGGTCCAACAAAGCAGGTAATAAGTCCTTAGCGAATTGGATGATATTCCCTGTTGTCAGGGTAATCGGCTTGGGAAGCTGGCCGGTTGTGGTTTCGGCCGGACCAACACGGGACCAATGTTCGGGTAGACGAGTCCACCAGGCTGTAACATCGCTGATCGCATCAGCCAAACTGATCCGTGGGCGTCCGATAGACTTCTCCACCAATTCGGCGGCAGGATCATCGGGGCCGCTGAAGCGTATGAAACCGCCCTGGTTTTTGAGTATATCCCGTATCCGCTGCGCCAACTCATCGAAGAACTGGGAACGCTCGGGATCGCGGACTGGGCCGAAGATCGGATCCTTCAGAGCCTCGGCTATTTCCACAGCCTCACCTGTGAGCTTGGCGGTCTCTCCGACTCCCTTATCGGCTATTGTCTCGTAGACGCCCCGGCGGAGTAGGGAGGCCTCTTTCTCAAGGACACGAACAGCATGGTCCATCATTCGTAGGGCAGTTTTGTTGTCTAGTTCGGATCGAACCGACGACATAGCGCCCATAAGCTGGTCCATTCGGTGGAGTAACCAGTCGCGCCGGTCGTCGCCAAATTTGGCAACGTTGGCCTTCTCGCGCTCAATGAAGTTGGTCAGCCCGCGCTCGAAGTATTGGGCGGACCCTGCGATCAGGCGTTCCACCTGTGGGGAGGCCGCCGCTTCCCGTAGTGCAGGACTAGTCAGGCTACCCCCGACAGCCCGGAGGTGTGCTTCCTGGCCAGGCACGGTATACCAGCGGTTGAACAGGCCCTGTATGTGCTTGAACAGGCCCTGTATGTGCTTGGCCAGACCGGCCTCAGTGGGCTCGATTGGGGAGAAGACGAAGTCAATGGCGGCTCGTGCCCTCTCGCTTTCGCGTTCTAGCATGACGACCACAGGATTTCTGGTCGGTGTAGTCTGGGACATGGCCTGCTTCAAGAATGCAATGGAGGCATTAATCTCCTCCTCCATCATTTGCAGACGTCCCTTATCTGGAGTTTTCTTGATGGCTGCACGAACTTGAGATAGGCGCCTCTGGGCATCTGCCAGAGCCTTAGCTATAACGTCAATTTTGATTTCTGGAGCTGTGTATTCCAGTAAGGGACCAATCTTCTCTAATCTGGCGGCTAGGGATGGGAAGATTTCCTGCAGGCTGCGCTTCTCGAAGTCGGCAGCCTTCATTTCCACAGCCTCGGTCAGGGCGGCTTCTAGCTGTGCCACGAGTGCTTGGTTGCCCTCCGCTCGGGCCTGGGTGAGTTGCTTGTTGAATTCCTTCAGAACCCGCTCGCGGACGAAGGCTCCCTTTTCAGCCTGGAATGGGGCACCAAGTAGGGTCTTGGCCTGCGCCTCGAATTCTGTGGGTGAGAGGGTCCGTAGTTGTTCCATCCTCTCTACGGTACCAACCACGGTTCGGCCGATGCGACGGGGCTCCCCAATGATCAGTCTGGTGTCCTGGGCTACCCGACGGATTTGGTGTAGCAGGTCAATGGGGTCACCGCCATATTCGGTACCGGCTCGCTGTGCCAGGATACCTAGTGCTCGTCGGCGGTAGCCGGTTACTCCAGCACCGCCTGGGTAGAAGTAGGCCAGCCCCTTCTCAGCAGCTGCGAAGATTTCCTCTAGCATCTGTCGCGCTTCGGCGGCCACTTCTGTCTCTCGAACGCGGGCCTTAGCCGGGTCCTTGAGGAGAGCGACTTCTTTCTTGTGTGGGTAGGTGTGTAGATTATCTATGGCATGTCGCTGTACAGCCTGGATCATGGCTTCGCGATCAGGACGCAGAGCCTCCAGGGCAGACCGGTTATCATAGACAACCTCCCCCTCGCCAATCAGGGATGGTCGTGCAGTTCTATAACCCTCCGGGAATAGACGCTTTTCGAGACCGGCCCCCATGCGTTGGTTGAGGATGTAGTTGGGCTGACGACGGGCGATGTCCCATACCTCTCCACGGGGTGGATCGTCGAAGCGATTCTCTGCGTTGCGTATAAAGCCTAGAATAGAGTTATGAAGTCGTTCGCGGGTGAGTGGGCCTTTTGGACCAGGCAGGCCAGACAGATTGATGTAGAAGGAAGACAGGCCACGTTGTGGGGAGTAATAGGGCACAGTGACCCGTACTGGCAATCGGCCACCCTGCTGGATGATCTTCTCCACAACTCGGTTGGCTACTGTACGGTAGAGTCTATCAATTTCCAGTAATGTCTTAGCCCCTTCCTTGTAGTACACCAGATCTACTATCTGGCTCTTCATGCCGGCAGCAGCCTCTGGTGTTCGCTCGAGCAGCTTGGCCAGGGCATTGCTAAGCTCCTCCCCTATGATCTCGGGGTTGGCGGCGGCCCGCTCGGAAATGTCGTCCAGGGTGGCTAAGAATGCTTCGGCTTGTGGTTTGTTATACTGCTCGAACACCATCTTGCGGATTTCGCGTTGCTGGCCGGCCCTCAACACGAATGGGCCCTCTGGGGATGCGGATTGACGCAGGAAGCCGGCGCGGCCCAATAGATCATCAATGCGTCGAATACCTACTCCTTCGATCCCGGTTAGCGGGATGCGCTTGCGCCGTAGGACTTCTAGGAAACGAATGTAATCCGGGTAACGGGTATTCTGCCACAAATGGGCCATGTCCTCGAACTTCATTCGCCCACGCAGTTCCTTGGTGAGCTGGGCGGCAATGCCGTTGATGCCGGCCTCCTCGGCCATACGGTAGTCATCGAGCCCGATGCCACCTAGCAGGTTGTAGAAGTAGTTGGTCTCGTTTGCCAAGCGAGCCGCTGGTGCGTTAGGATCCAATCCGCGTAGTCGGGAGAAAATGTCTCGGCCTACATCGCCCGTGTGTGTCAGTAGCTTGGCGACCTCGGCATCCCCAATAGTCTTGTCAGGAGAGACTAATTGGAATTGCTCAGGAACGGAAACGCGGATAGCTGGCAGGGTCACCTGTAGTGGGAAGTAGCCACGTACCTCACCTGGCGTGAAGGTCTTCTCACGTACGAGACCTGTCTTGGTGCGACGGGAGCCAAAGTCCCATCTGATGCGACCAAACTCCGACCGCAGCTTGCTCTTGTTAAATTGGCCAGATGTGTCCACGATCTTGATGTATGATTGGCCACGCTCCGGACTGATCCAGTCGAACTCGATCTTGGGAGAGATGGCTGCCGGGCCCTGCTCCAGCTCGAGCTTGTTCTTCTGCTCGGACAGACTGCCCAGGATGCGCTGCTGCTTCTTGATGTAAGCCTGTAGCTTGGCACGCTCGTCCGCGTCCACCTTGGTCAGCACGCCTGGCTGCTTAACGCTGGTATATTGGCCGGCCTTAAGGGCCCGCTCGGCCCATGTGCGTAGGCCGACAGCCTTCTGGATCTTGGCGTTGATGGCAGCCACAGCGGTGTTGTAGGCTTCTGTACCGCCGCCTACAGATGCGGTAGCCTGCTGTCTGGCTTGGGCGGCCTCGATTTCGGTTGATAGACGTGCAAACTGCTCCTTCAGCTCGGAATCGGCCATGGGTGGGGGCGATACCTTCTTGGGCGGAGCCACGCGTTCCTGTACCGTGGCAACTGCCTTCTCAAGAGCCATGGTCACTGGCTCTTTCTCGGCAGCAATGGCTGGGATGGCGGCCGCCTCAACCTCACGGGCAACGAGTCTGGTAGCTGTCTCCTTATCGGGGTGGACAATGGCAACGTCACGTCCGCCCAGTACCTCCTCGACAACGCGCTTGGAGACTGGCCACTTCAGTCCACCTTGACCGGTGCCGATGCGGGGCAGCACAATTCTCTTGATGCTACCGGCGTCCATGCGATCACGAATGGCCAGCAATCCCTTCTTCATGAGATCCGGATCGGCTACTTCCTTTCCGACGGGCACGGTTGGGAAGAGTACGATGCGTTCCTCGTTAGCAAAGGCTATTTCTGGGGCGCCTGGCTTAGTGTATCGCTCGTGCAAGGATGGCGCCCTCTCGATGGCCTGCTTATAAACACCAGTACCCACACGCCGGTCTTGGTGTGTGGGTACGCCGATCCAAGTGTCTGGTTCCTTCCAACGGGCCCAAAGATCCCCTACATATTTTTGGAGGATCTCCGGTACTTCCCGTATCTTAAGGAGACGTGGGCGGATTTGGGCCAACTTTGCGAGCTGGCTGGATGGGATCTTGAAGCTAGGCATCGATTAGATGTCGCCTACTGTAGGTGGGGGTGTCGGGGGCGGCGTAGCCGGTTTGTGCGGCTTAGATGCAACACCACCTCCCTGGTGTTGCAACGTGTAGATAGGTTCACCCTTGATTTGGCCGGTTCGGATGTTCTTTACGCGGGCAAATTCCGCGCTTCCATGACGTGCTTTCAGCGCACGTTGAACACCCTTAGACGGAGGATAGAAGAAGCCCAGGATCTGATACTCATCAGCCTGCGGCTGCTTGGTGCGTATATTCAGGATTTTTACCAGGTCGCCGGCGAGCCAAATGCGCCCCTCTCGTGTTTCGGCGCTTCGGTCTCGTAGATTCTCGGCCACAACGGACTTGGCGTGTTGCTTACGGACCTTCTCGGCCCCACCAGTGTACTTGCGGCGCAGGATTCCCTGTGCCCCGCCCTCGATTTCTTGCCAGTCCATGCCTGGGAACTTAGACTTCAGTTCCGATGCACTTGGGCCACCCATGACCTGTATACGGTTGCCAATGATATTGGCGACTGGGTAGGCAGCACGGACGGCGCCTAGCTGTTCCTGTTCGGCTTTCATCAGCTTCTTAAAGCCCTCGGGGATCGGGAACTCAGCCGGGGCTGTGCTGCCTGGTTGGGTGGCTGGAGCTGTAGCCGCACCTGCTTTGGGCCTAAACTCTTTGACCTTAGCTTTAGCGATGCTGGCTGGCTTGCCCTTATACAGGATGCTGTATCGGTTCGGTCCTATACCTACGACATCGTACTTGACCCCACCAAGACTGGTGAGCTGACCTATGATTTCCCTGGCGCGACGTGGGACAGCTGGTGGGCGCTCAGGCGGGGCTATGGACGGAGCCTGTGGAGCCGGGGCCCGTGGGGCCTCTGGAGCTGCTACAGGAGCTTCTGGGGCTGCTGCCGGGGCTGTAGGGGCCTTCCGGCCAGCCTTGGGAGCCTGAGGGGGTTTGACGCCCAGGGAAGCCATTACCTGATCGACCAACTTCTTCAGCTCTACGTCAGAGATCTGTGCGGCAGTTGCTTTAGCCGGGGCCTCTGGGGCGGCCTTTGGCACAGCTGTTTGTGCCTTGGATCGCTCTAGGTGTCGAGTGATACGGGCCTGCTGTGCGGCCTGGCGTCTTTCAGCCGGGATGCGCTCTGCTGTTTCTTGGATGGCCCTCAGACCCTTAGAGGGTTTGCCTTCTATCTGAGCGGGACGCCCGAAGTACTTCTGGGATAGCTCTTGAAGATGGGCCTTGCTCGGCCTCTTGCCACCACCGGCTTGGGCAATCTGGGCCACAGCTGCCTGGGTGGCTGCTTGGACCGCTGGGGCTACGCCTTCTGCGGCTGCGTGGGCTGCTGCGATGGCCTCCGGGGTGGCCTCTCGAGACGCACGTATCAAGTCACCCAGCTTGCCACCTGCTAGTTCCTGGGGCAAATCGCGAGACCAAACTGTCGGGGTGAGACGGATGGTGCGTGGGACTCGCTTAGCTGTCTCCAGCATCTCCAGCACCTTGGTGGCCGTGGCTGGGTCCCGTAGGGCATGTGGGTAGCCCGGGCCGGCGACACCTTCAGACAGAGATCGGAGACTTGATAGCACCTGCTTGCCGCCTACGTTGACGGCTTGGCCGGTACGCAGCTCGTTCAGGATCTGGTTGACGGTCTTACCAACGGCTGCTCGTCCAGCCACAATACCAAATGGGGCGAACATAGCTGCCTCGGTGCCTATGGTCTTGGCGGCTCGGCCTAGAGAGGGCATGCCTATAAGCTGACCCTGTTCCTCTCCGGCTTCAGCTGCGGCCCGACCGGCTCCGTAGAGGGCACCAGTGCCTGCCTCTCGTAGACCAAACTCTAGGGCTGGAGCCATGGCCCGGCCACCTCTTCCAGCACGGATGAGACGAAGTAGGCGGGCGCCCAGGCCCACCTTGCCGGCTATACCAATTGGTACAATGGCACTAGCCAGTTCGCCAGCGAATTCTGCTGTGCGTCCGGCTTGAGTTGTGGGCTCATCTCCCGGCTTCCAGCGGCCGAAGGTCAGTCCCTTAGCTCCACCTCGTAGGAATGGTTGTAGGAGACCGCCCTGCTGACTGGCAAGTGCGGCCAATGAATCTGCGGGCCCACCCCGCTCTGCACGCTGGTCACGACGGGCAACGCGGCCTAATCGCTTCTCCCAATCCTCAACAGATGGCAGGTCTAGTTCGGTTCGCTGGTCCGGGTCCTTAATGTTATGAACCAGCCAACTGTAGACTAGGACCTGCTCGTCCTTGCCGAGCTTGGAGTAGTCTAGGCGGCCCTGATAGATGTCATTGACCAGTTGTATGGCGCGTTGTTCCTGCGCGCCGACGGGCTTGGGCATGAGTTACCTCTTGTAGTACTTGTCGGTCTGGGGATCGTAGAAGTAGCCTGGCCGTGCCTGCTTGTGCCCCTTTACGATCTTCGCTCGAGATCCTGGTGTGCCAACTATGGACTCGTAGACCTTCTTGATCCCACTAAGGTCTAATGGCTTCGCTGGTGCCACTGGCTTCACCGGTATACGCTGTGATCCCTGTGGGGTCTTCATATAAGCATAGCGTTGTGCAGGCTGTTGAGGCTGCCGAGGTACGCCTGGTGGTCTGGCCGTTACAGGCTGGGCCCCTGGTGCTTGGGGTGTGGACGGGGCCTTGCCACCCTGTGGCTTGTTGCGCTGGTCAATCGTTGGCGCAAGTGGGTCCGAGATGCGAGGCCGTTGTCGACCGGTTGCTGGCGGGCGAACCCCTCCCGGGGTTTGTACTCCGCCACCGGTGTCTTCGACTGGGGGTGCGAACTTGGGTGTGGGAGCTGCTGGGACCTCAGGCTGTATGTTGGAATAGCGCTGTAGCTCCGGGTAGGTCTTCAGCAAGTCTGCATGTCGGGCCCTGGCCCCACGGAGCTTTTCCTGCGCAGTGAACAGCTCTGTGGTCATTTCCGACACCCGGGTCGGGAGGTCCTTTGGGTTGATCCTTGGAAGGTTTTCTGCCAGTGCCCTCAGGACTGGATCTTTGGACATCCTCCAAGTCTGAACTAGGCTTTCCTTTTCTTTGGATCTGATGAACTCATTGATGTGGGTTATCTGTGTTCGGTAGGCTTGTACTGCCCCTCCAAAGCTCTGAATGTCCCCGCCGATTTTGATGAAGTTGTTCAGGGCGTTTCGGAAGCCGGGTTCTAATGTGCCAACACCTTCGGCCTCGGCTTGTGCCTTTGCGGCTTGGGCTACACTCAACTGCCGTTCTTCGATGTCCCGAGATTGCATTTTGGGTCCGATCCAGGGTTGTAGGACGGACATGTGGCGGTTGACGAACGCTTGTGCCTCATCAGCATCCATGCCCTTGGCAACCATAGCGTCAATGAGCTGCTTAGCCTGTACTTCGTATTTGCGCCGCCAAGCCTCTTCGTAAGTGACCGGTTCAGAGGCTAGGGCCAAGTCTAATGGATCCTGACCCTGAACAATTCCTCGGTCAGTCTTGATGTTCAATTCAGGATAATTTTTCTCTGCGTTGGAGATCCACTGCAGGGCCTGCCGGCGTATCATGGGGTCCGGGGAGCCCTTGACCAATTCCATCATCTTTAAGTGATCGCGGCGGACCTGGCCGAGTTCGGCCCTCCTGCGGATCTGTGTTACATCTACGTCCCCAATGTTGATGCCCAGATCCTTCATGCGTAGAGTGAGCCCAGCGATGACCTCCGGGAAGTCCTGCATGTCCTTGAGGTGAGGTAGAGCCGAGAGGATCTTCTGCAGCTCCTCGGCCTGTGCTGTTTGCTTAGCTATGGCTTGCTTGGCCTGTAACGCCCGATTGGCCTGCATGATCTGAAACATAATTTCAAACATGCCACGCCCGCCTCGGGCTAGGGCACTGCCGAACTGAGCTCCGTATGCGTCAGCCATTGGTTATCTTGTTGGTGCTGGGGGTGGAAACATACCCGGGAAGGCCTCCGGGTTGCGCATCATAGCGTAATACAGTAGAGATTGGGCAGTGTCACCCAGGGCTCCACCGAAAGCCCCACCGGCTGCACCTGCGCCCTGTTGGGCGTAGATGTTGGCCTGGGTGGCTAGGCTGGCCGGCTGGCCGGATGGCTGAGCGCCTTGTAGGTAACCCAGAAGATCCATCAGACGCTGGCGTTCCATAGCTTCCAGTTGTCCTTCAATGCCACGGGCAGCTCCCCGTCGCTGTTGCTCTAGGGCGTCCATCTCTCGGAAGATACCAGTCTCCATGCCTCGGCGCCCAAGTATGGCATTCTCCATGGCTTCGGATAGACCGATTGCTCGACCACGACGGCCAGTGCGTAGGTCCTCGAGCTGTTGTGCGACGCCCCGTGCTTCACCGCGTCGAGAGCGAGACTCGCCCATTCTCCACATGGCTAGTTGGCGGTCGGCGTCAGACTTCTCTCTGAACTTGGTTTCTTCGATCTTACGTAGCTCTGACTGAATGACACCGGACGACGGCTCAATGCCACGGCGGGACGCGTCACGGATAACGTTCTGTTTCATGGCCTCATAGCGCCGGTCGATATTTTGGGCGGCTGTGGTTAGGAATGCCTGCTCGAACTCACCCTCGCCTGGAGTGGCGCGGAGGTAATCAACATCCCCCTGGAACCGGCCCCAGGACGATGGATCTACATTGAGTCGTTCGATCTCGGCCTGTGTCATACCGGCGAAGCGCGGATCCTGTTGTACCTGACCAATATATCGTTGGTAGGCGTCTACCAGCCCTTCTGGCATGGAACGGAGGGATGCGATATCAGATAGGTACGGGGGCTGGCTGGGCTGGGTATCATCGATGATGCGCGGAAGCCGTGGCGGCCCAACAGGTGGCACGGGTCCGCCCGGCGGTAAGTAGGGCTGTGGTTGCCCGGCTGGGCCGCCTGGTGCAGTTATACCGTACTGTGCATAATCCTCTGCGGACCATGGGATTAGGGCTTGTGTATAGAAGTACCCAGGCTGTGGGTTCCCCCTTGAGCTATCTGACCAGCTATATGACCCGTCGGGGTTGCGAATGGCCCCCCTCGGTACCGAGCCGGGCGGTTGTGGGAACACAGGCTGGCCGGTTACGTGTAGCCTTCTCGCCCATTCGTCTGGCCCGGCTGAGGGCGGGACAGGTTGTGGAATAGGATATGAAACTGCGCCCCCCGGCGCTGTTGCGACGGGACCTGGTGCTGTTATGATCTGGGGCAGGCGCGGTGGTGGCACGACGGAACCTGGTTGTGGGGCAGGCTGTGGTTGTGGGGCAGGCTGTGGTACCGCCTGCCCAAAAGGAAGCCTACGTAGATGCGGCGGTAGGTTTGACAGTGTCTGCTGGTTATACTCTTCGTAGTCCCGGTTCGCTGCCATTACTGTTTCCCCATGAGATAGCGCCACCACCACGGTTTTGGTGGTGTAGCGCGAGGCTTTCTAGTTGTGACACCCAGACGAGGATCATATATCCATTCGTACCGTGGATCCATAAAGTCTGCCACTTGTGGGTCAGATGGTCCTGGGAAGGGCGGCAGTACCGGTTCACCTGGAACACCGGGCAATCCCGGCTGTCCTGGTACACCAGGCTGCCCTGGCTTCGTCTGACCCGGTGGAAGGGGCTGTTGGAAGCCGAGGCCGGCTCTGTCTAATATATCTCTACCCTGTTGCTCGTTAGGGTCCCTCTGTTCTGCTCGTGGTCCCGGATAACGGCCTACGCCCTCTTTCCATATATCTACGAGGCCACGGAAGTTACCCTTCAGGAGTTCGCCAAACATGTTCTTGTTGTAATCCCAAGCACTCCAGCCCTGTCGTGGGCCGTATTGAGGCCCAGATGGTGTGGCAGGACCTCCCATAGGCGCCCGAGCACCGGGGCCATTCGCAGATGTAACCCCACCTGCAGGCGCCGGCCCTACTGTACGGTCGTATGCCCTTTGGCCAAGGATCTCTTGGGCAGATGTTCCGCCGACACTCGAGTACACGTCGCGGCCCGCTGCAATGTTCTCGGACATCCGGTCGATGCGTCCCCGGGCGGCATCAACAGCGTCTCGGAATTCTTGGTCGTTTAGAACACCAGTTGGATCGAGTGGCATTGGTTTACCCCGTTATCTTATTTAAGTAATTAGGAAGTCTGGAACGTACGAAATCTGGTAGCCGGTCTATATCGCGAACCGGACCGGGCAATCCAGGTAGACTGGGATCCTGTGTTGGCGGGGCTTCTGGGGATCCTTGCGTGGTCTTCCACTCCTCGAAGGAAGGGAAATCCGGCTGACCGTAGAAATCACCGCCACCACCCCACGCCCGTGTAAATCGGCTGGGCTTGCCGGCACGTCCGGAGAGAGCCGTACCCAAGTATTGTCGGTATGGTCTCATTTCCTTGTAGTCCTTCAGGTATTCCTTCAGGGTTTCTTCCTGCATGGCACTGGATCTCTCGGCGGCGGCTGCCTGTGTGCCAGCTGCTTGGCCAGCCTTGAGAGTGCCATAGATCTGCAGGCCGAGACCGATAAGTGGCAGTAGAGCGGCTAGAGAGGCAAGTGGTTGGAATTTCATTTGTGCTCCCTTAAGCGTAGCTTCCATATCGAGTTATCTGTAAGAGGCGCTTTAGACGCTCCTCCTCAGGATCTTGTCCGGCGGCATAGGCTTGTACTTCTGATTGCATTCGAGCTATGTTAGCTTGTGATGGGAATATAGCTCCACGAGGCTGCTCTGGGATATCCAGTGGGCGCCGCTGCAGTTGCTGTTGTGGACGTTGATATGCGGCGTATGCCTGATCCGGGCGGATTTTTGGCATCATAGCCCGTTCCTGGACTCGAGGCGATGGTTGCTGTTGTGCTCGTTCGTACGGCCTATAGAAGCTGTCCTGCTGAGCGGGTTTCATGCGGCCCGCAAGCAGCTCTTTACGCTTCATCTTTAGGTAGTCTTCAGGTGTTGGCATTAGTATAGGATCTCCAATACTTGACTGGAAGCGAGGATCGGTGACCATTACCAGATTAGCAGCTGCACCGTTCGTGCCTCATCGCACTTCAGGTAGATGTAGAGGATGGTTGGGTCCTTTGTTGGCTCGATCCGGAGACCGATGGGATTGCCCACCAACAAGTCGCTGACCTGGAGCATGCCTACTGGCTTGCGGGATAGACCGTGGGCGATCTTCTTCTCCACATTTGCGGTGGCGAAGGTGATCTCTAGGTGCTTGGCGTCAAAGTTACCAGCTTTGGTGTCCGCTCGGACCGCACCGACGCTCTGACGCCTACCCAGCTCTCGGAAGACTTCCTTTAGGGCGGGGTCTTTGACTATGACTTCATAGAGTTCGTTTCCGATGAGCTTACTCCTCGGGCTTACGCAGGGCCGAGTCAAAGAGACGGTCCCGGAGAGCCCGTAGGATCTCGTTACTCGAAGCCATGTGCGCGGAGATCTGGTTCAGGGTCCCTTGGTCTTCTTTCATATGGTTAACCAATCCCTTATACAAGAGCTTCTGGTCGGAAAAAATACGCTTGATAATCCAGGTCAAGAGTCCGAGGACGCCGACGGCTAAATAGATGGCTAGAGCTTCTATATTAGTGGGCATTAGTCTTTCCTCACAAGCACGGTGATCCATCGTGGCATAGCATCTTTGACAATTTCCACCCTACCGTACGGTCTAGCCCAGGCTTCGAGGAGGACAGGGTTCCCGTAGTATTGGTGGGGATATGGATTGGGATGGGCGTGGGATTGTACGTTGAATCCGAACCCGCGCCGAGACGTCTCATCCATGTCCTTCAGTACATCCCGAATGTGCTCCTCCCATTCCTCATAGGAAGAGGATTTTGGCATAGCACTGAAGATGGCGGCGGCAGTGGTGTAGTCGGCCGGGTATAGACAATGATTAGCCACAAAGAACCTGACATTGGGTGCCTGCCACCGTTTTTTAGCCACCTCGATTAGACGCGGAGCGATATCATAGCCATTGTAATAGTCTAGGCGGCCGGCTATGAACCCGGCGAACTCACCAAACCCGCAACCCAGATCATTGACTGAGACTAGGCCCTCCTGTGGAAACAACTGGGCCAGATAGCCAAACATTTCTAGCTGCTGTTCTCGGCTCTTCCAGCTCATGGCCCGGGCAGGGCCCTTCAGGTCTATGAGGCAGGCAGCACTGTCGAAGAAGTCAACTACTTCTTGTTCCTTATTGATTGGCAAGGGCATAAGCGGCCTTCCCTAGAGAGGTGTTGGGGCCCAGCGCCTCGGCGATATCCAGCCAGTCTTGTCTCAGATCGAGGGCACGGCGGCTTAATGGGGCTGGCCCACGCGTGTACTGGAAGGTGCAGGCTAGCTTCCCAAAGCCCATCATGTCATCTAGCAGTTCTGCCTCGGTGACCTTCTCATACACTGGCATTTTGTCTAGGACACCCAAAGCCTTGAATAGCATCATGCTACGTACGCACTTTTCACAGTGGGAGCAGTTGGCTAGTGAACCCACATCTGTCTGCCCACAATGGCGCAGGGTTCCGGCGACTAGGGTCCATTGTTCATGCTTTGTCAGCCATTCAGCCTTCTTTAGGCGGCTGATGTGGCGCCCATACTGTTCTATCTGCAGCTTTTCATGCCCCCATAAGGCAAACTCTTCGTCAGAGAACGGACTGGTGATGCTATAGATGATTCGATCGAATCTGGGGGATAGGTGATGGGCCGTACTTATCATGGTCCCTATATGTATGAACTTGTGCGGTACGATGTTCATGTTATGTCGATCATCCCAGTTGTGGGAGATACTTATGACAGGACGACCCAGTGCATGCCCAATGTCGCGTATGATCCCTGGAGAGCCGGTCTCCCGTTGGCTCAGGCTAGGACTATTGATGATGGCATCCACTCGATCCAAGTTCTCTAATAGGGCATGCCAGGAATCCAACCCTGCACTGAACATGACCCCGGTGTAACCTAGGGATTCGATAGGTGTGATAGGTATGGCTTCGATCTCAATGTGTCCGGTCTTTAGGTGTGGATAGATATGGGGATATACCTCGTCCTGCAGTCGATACAGGTTCTTTAGGAGACCGGCGGATATTAGCTCCTGCACCTCAATGTTCTGCCCGCTGATGAGACTGGGCGCGAACATGGATGCCAGGAAGGCGTCCGCTGTGTGGTTTACCAGGCCCCCATCCGAAACGGTGTAAAGTACCGTTTCCCGTATTGGAACCCCATCATGCAAAACCTTGGCCCTACCGTATGTTTGCAAGGAGATATGAATCATTAGGCAACCACAAAAGCGGCGTTTTTCTCTAGATTCTTGATACTACCAGTGTAAGTACCATCCCATTCGGATGGGGCCGGGCCCCGTTTCTTAACGGAGCCTCCGGGACCGCCCGAAGCATCGAATGTACCGGAGATGACCCGGTTGCGGCTTCGCATTCGTAGGAGCATTCCACCCCCGCATCCTGCTCCACCCTGGCCTCCGTTTCCTCCTAGGCCGCCGTCAGTGTGAATGGATGTACCACCATCACCGCCACTACCCCCATCGCCATTAGCGGAGCCTGCCGCCCCACCACTACCCCCTGTGCCACCAGTCCTGGATGGGTCTGAGACATCAGCTGTGCAACCTGCGGTTCCACCAACACCCCCAGAACCACCGGCACTACCGCCGAGGGCGCCTTTGATATTGACAGTACCGGTCATTTTGAAGTTTATGGCACACAGGAAAACGGGTGCGCCGCCGTGGCCACCGCCTTCTCCACCCCCACCACCACCACCAGGACTTCCACAATATTCGACGTTCCCTGTTTCCTTGTCACCGTGGTCATGGGTATGGGATGCAGCACCAGCTCCAGAACCTCCGCCGGCACCTCCGCCACCACCCCCGGTTCGTAGGTGGTCATCATCCGTAGTATCGTTGTTAACAGCCGGGTTGTTATAACCACCACCGCCGCCAGTTCCGCCTACACTACCCGCACCCCCGGTTGAAGTACCGCTCCCAGAACCCGTGCTGCCTGTTCCACCCGGGGATCCGCCTGCGCCACCACTGCCGCCGGTTCCGCCTGGGCCCCCCGTACCAGCATTTCCAACTACTCCAACAGCCCCATTATTGGCTGTACCGGGCAATCCGGCGTCTTTAGTGCCACCGGCGCCACCAGCGCCACCAGCGCCACCGGCCAGACCCTGGTAATTGCCATCTATGATCCCAACTATCTCGATCTCGACGGCATCGATGGCCAGGAACTTCCCGTTAACCTGGCTATCAACAGTGATTGTTATACCCGAGTTAACCTTGAACTTGCGGACGTTATAGTCCAGGCCCCTACGTGTTTCGTTGGCCGAGATGGTTATGTCGGCATCGAGACCGTCGCGCCATGGGGCTTCCCGGATCTCAATGGCTACGCCTACTATGTCGGCCGCTGCCACGACTGACGCATCGACTGTTGTGTCATTGGCTGCATTGAACTCAGCCATGTGACGCATGGCCGCCTCGGTAGCGAAATCGGCCAGTTCAGTGAAGCCGACCCCTTCAGTGAAGATCTGGGAGTTGTTCTGACCGAAGAATCCTAGGGTGGCGTTGTTGGCATTTTCGAAGGCTGCAAGTGTGACAGTCAGGGAGGTGACGGACGCTGCTTGGTTGACTACGGCTTGTACCACGGCATCGGATGCCGCAAGCCCGGTGAAGCGCAGGCCCCGTAGTTCTACTACAATCCAGGAGGCCTGTATCTGGGTCTGTGCACTGAAGTCGATGGTAACTGCCCCTGGCGCGGGACGGGATCCCGACCAGGCTCGCAAGACGGTCAACTTCATAGTGCCCTGGAAGGCCTCACCCGGTGAGATCGGTTGCCAGCCCCCACCACTTTCTATCGGTCCTCCCGATAGGGTAGGGATATTGGGTACGCCAGAGGCTACACGGCTTAGGACTGCAATGAACAAGACAGACCAATTCCGCCCGACGAATGTTGCCGTCGTGAACGAGGTAGCGTCCGTACCACTCCCCGTGGCTACGATTGCGGTGGCAGTGACGGCCATGTCTTAGTTGTGCAAGGTGACCATCAAGTCGTTTCCTCCTGGTGTGGTGGATCCGACCTGGGTTATGTCAAGTGAGATTCGGTCTCCGGCCACTACTGCTATTGAGATGGACGAGGAAGCGGAGTTGCTGCCGGCTGTAATGCTGAATGTGCCTTGGGAGACACCGTTCTTGTTGATGCGGACTATCAAGTCGGCGCCGGCTGGAGCCGTGTCAGCGTATAGTCGGATGGTGGTAAAGGTAAGGGCTGCCCCAATCAGGGCCTGGGCCAACTTGTTGGCGACCTGGGCGTTACCCTGCACGAAGAAACGCAGGTCCATGCCTGTTATGAGGTCATTGAAGGCCCCCGCATTCAGGGAGATCTTGACCTTGTCGGCCGTGCTGTCATAATAGATGCGCCCGGCGTCGACAGCCGAGACTGCCGGTGCGGCTATGCCAATAATATCTAGAAAGCTAGCCAGTCTGGCATTGGACTGCATATCCAGATTGGTGACGCCCACATCAAAGCCGGAGGCCGGAGCCGAGGCGGCGCGGAGCCGTATGGAGGCGGAACCCGCACCAAGAATCAGCTGGTTCGTGGTGTTGACATCTACAGCCGTGATGTCGGAAACATCGGCCGCATTGCGAACCTTGATTGTCGAGGCGTTGGCCAGGCGAATGGTACCGTCCGAGGCCGGGCTGGTGCCAATCCTGATACCGGTACCAACATAGACACTACGCACACGAAGGGCACTGGTACCGATGTCAATGCTATTGTCCGGGCTGTAACTTTGGGCGCCTGTAATTGTGGCAGTGCCAATGGTCTTGTTGGTAAGAGTCTGGGTAGCTGTTAGCAGGACGAATGTATCTGCCGTACCGCCTGGGACTATATGGGCGCTCGAGCCGAGGACTACCTGGTCCGATGCGTTGACGGCGGCTATGATTATGTCAGCCGCGTCGGCAGCATTCCGTGCTGCTATGTTTTGGGCATTGGGTATACGTATGATCCCGGCTGAGGCCGGGGTAGCCCCAAGACGCAAAGCACCGGACTTCTCGAAGGAAGCCCGGTGAGCACCTCCGATGCGGTACTCGACAAACTTCGAGGCGGCCGCTGAGGCGGTATCCGTTATATCGATCAGAGCGCCAATGAATGTAACAGCGCCAGCATTCCAGGTAGACGAGAAGTTCAGGAACTTGGTATCAGCTGTGATGGCGCCCTGGGCGATCTCGATGGTTCGGGTGGCCCAGAAGTCACGCCACTTCTTGGTGGAACTGCCGATATCACGGTTGTCCGGTGTGGACTCCGGGATCAGATTGTGCTCCAGGCCGTTTATCAGGCCAGTTTCTATGGCATTGACTTCGTCCTGCAGGTCGTTGGCGTGGCTGGCCTGGATGACATCGCCTGTATTCCTAGTTATGAAAGACTTTATAGAGGTTGGGTAGGACGCCATTAGCGAATCCTCAGGTTCGGCTGGACTCTATACGAGATCTCAATACTGTAGATCTTAATGGGCTTGAGGGCGTTGCTTTCGATGGCTACCTCCAGATACCGTCCAAACATGCGATAGGCAAACGAGTTGGCCACTCGTACGATACCAGGGCCTCCGTATACCGAGGTGCCGTAGATTCCGGTGCCGTAGGTGGGTAGGACTGAACTAGACGGAATGGTGAAGGATTGGGATGTGGAATCATCCAGCTCGACAGCCAGAGCGATGACATCCTCATTCGGGGAAGCCCAAAATAGAATGTGCCGCAGATACTTGGTGAAGTCTATGGTACCTAGTATGTACGCCTTAGAGGCCCACTTGCACAACATGGTGGCGCCATCGGCACTATTGCCGCTATCTTCCTGATATAAAAAGCCTGCGGTGGGGCTGGCGCTGAACAGCTCGCCTTTGTCCCCTGGCCCCTCGAGATGATGGTAGTACTCTATGGTGCGATCAGTTAGGAACCAGGCATTATTCCGTAGGTCGTAGCAGTACTCTCTGTTGGATGTAGTGGCTCCCGCATCCACCGTTGTGTTGACAACAGCTAGGCGATAAACCTTACGTTTATCGTGATAACCGGCAGCCGCGTCGTCGAGATAGGCTGTGCCGATTTCCCTGATCAGTGGATCTATGTCGTCCGAGATCAAGCGGCTAACAGCCCCATCGAAGGCGTATACTCCGAATCGGGATAGATAGAGGTGGGCGTTCTCCACGACCTGTATAGTTCTGTCACTCTCGGTTCCTGTCTGGGCGAAGGACCGCTTGACTGTGAAGTCAAATGGCGTTTCGCCAATGACCAAGAAGGGTGTGTTATGGCCATAGACTATAAGCACGTCGCCCAAGACCTTCAGACCGGTGATTTCATCACCGGGGGTCATGGGGATGTCAACGAAGAAGGTGGCCGGCCAGGCTTCTGGCTCGAAGAACTCGCTGAAGAACAGGCGGCGGGGATTGGTTGTTTGCCCAGCCAACCAAAGGCGATTCTTGAAGTGCTCTATATACTTGGTGATGGGCGGCGGATCCTTGTCGATGGGGATATCCGCCCCTAAGCTGGCATCCGCCACATTGTCAGTAAATGTGGTATCTACATTGTTAGTGATATCGCCCACGAACTTCCAGTCCGACCCACTAGCCAGAGTGCGGTAAATCCTCCGTTTGGTGACGGATGGATTAGATGAGACAGTGATGCCGGTTAGGCTGGCCTGGCGGTTGGTGAGGGATAGGGACCCTGTGACTGGGGATCCGTTGGACTCTACAGTGGGAGTGACGTATGTGTATTTCCAGGTGTAGGCACCGTTCAGGTTACCGACACCACCATCAACGGCCGTCAAGGCTGTTGTCGGTGCTACTATGCCCATGAGGGTCAAGTAGGACCATGTGGCAGTAAAGGTGGCACCGGTGCCAGTACCGCCGGTTACACTGACCGGGTTGGTGGGCAGGGCTGTGTAGGAGCCCGGGGTCAGGATGACCACAGTAGCAACTGCACCGCCACCTCCCAAGGTTGCTACCCTTACTTGAGCTGCCGTGGTGAACGTACCACCCACAAAAGTGAGCACGTCATTGACTAGATAGCCACTACCTCCCGCACTGACTGCAACGGTCGTCAGATAGGCCGCGCCGTCCCACTTGCGGTTGGAGTCCACATTGTTCAACATGAACAGAAAGTTGCGGTTGATCTTCATCCGCCACTTAGCTGTCGCGTCGAAGCCGGTACCTATCTCATCAAAGGTCTTGGGGCCATCATTGCCCTTGTAGATCTTGCCGTTGTGGGCTTCTACGAACTGTGGGGATGCGCCATCTTTATAGTAGCGTTCCCCACCTAGCATCTTTGAGGCACCCAACGAAGTGACATTCCACTTCGCGAACCCCGTCAGCTTGGTAAGGGCACCCCGCTCATCGAAAGTGAAATTGAAAATGTCCTGGCACTGGTCATCTGCTATCAGGAACTTGCTTACCCGACGATTGACGCCGGAGAAGCGGGCCAGCTGAAACAGCAGTAGCCCAGACCCGGTTCGGTCCTCAGGCATGTCGGCCTCTTAGGCTAGGCGTCGTGTTCGAATTTCTTCCAGGATGCCTGCGTAGTTTGGATCCGTCAGAACGCCTGGGGCGTTGAAGGGACCCCTATCTATGTTGAAGGTTGGGCTGCCGTTGTCCGTACCTATAGATTCCGGCCCACCGGGCATATCAAGCAGAGAAGGGCCTGCAACTGGCGGTAGTGCTTCCGTTGGAGATAGGGGCAAAGGTGGTGCTGGCTGCTGGGCCAGGCCAAATTGTGGTGTTTGTGGTGGTGCAGGTGGGCCGAATGAACCTACCGGCTCGTTTGTACCCAAAAGAGCGCTGGCTAGGCCGGCTAGGGCCCCACGCTGGGCAGTACGGCCCTCAGGCCCTGCCAGGAGCGGTGTGGGCTTGGGTAGGACACCGCCGGTCCTTGGAGCTGGTAGTCGGATGCTCTGTCCGAAAGGCGCCACGGCCCTGGCCTGCTGCAGGAGGCGTTGTTCATCCTCCGGGGCGGCCCCGATGGGGCTAAATGTCTTACCTGGAATTCCTGGTATAGCCATAGGTCTGTCCTCTCGACGGGGTTCTAGTTGCCCGGGGCCGCGTTGCGCCATAAGCGCACTAAGGACGGCTTCCCGGATTTCAGGTGGTAGGTACGGCATCTGATTCCTCTATCGTTTTGGTGTGTTCCCGTTCAGGTAATCTTTGCACCCAACTGTCTACTGGGAGTGCATATGGCTCCTTCACATCGATGATCATTTTGGCAGCCATCTCTCCCCCAGCCGGGTCTATGCGGGCATACTTGCACCCGCAGAATGGGCATTGGATGTCCACTGCCGCGACCGCCACCTCGAAAGGGTGTAGAAATTCGTTGCAGAGCATCCAAACTGTATCGCCGTAGCGGGCCATTATAACGTCTCCAATAATGCTTGGATTTGTTCTTTGCGACGTCCTATCGAATGAGGCACTTAGTCCTCCTCGGGCTTGTGGGCTTGTGCCAGATGCTGCCGCAGGCTGTAACCCGGGCGTTCCTTGTCCGAGAAGTCCTTACCACAGAGATCGCAGACCACGGACGGCTTGACTTCCTTGGGCTGTGCAGCCCTGACCGGTCCGCTATTTACGACCTCAAGGATGGACTTCTTGGCTAGGTGACGTACCACGTCCTCCGGAAGCTCGCGATATTCATCGGCTTCGAAGGCGTAGACCTGCCCGGCGTACATACCCTCGACACGTTCCTTGGCATGTATCCAAAGCGTTGCCATGTTTAGCTCCCCTCCTTCTATTCGTCTACGTAATGCACGTACTGGGGTCCACCACTCTTGCCACGAGTGACGAACGACAGTGCGTTTGTCAGGCGGAAGTTGAATTCTACCTGCCATGCAGATTCGGGGCGCTGGTCGGCACGCAGTGCCAGGATGGTGGCCCACAAAATGACCAACTCCTGGTATTCTTGTGGTAAGTCCGATGTGTCCGTATCGATGGATAGGATCCTTGGCCGCGAGACGTAATGCACTTTGACATTGTTGGTTGCAGAACGGTGGGGCTTGGGCAACAGACCGATCTCGAGTATTGGGTCTGCGCCTGTATAGTCCATATTCCAGTAGTAGAACGCGGGCTCCCCCGAGAACGGGTAGTCATTGCGGCGACTCTTATCGATCTCCCCCAGATAGAACGGGGATCCAAGATCGGTGATCTCTACCTGCCGGATCTCGAACGGGTTCACGGAGGCTAGACTGTACTCCTCCTGGTCCAGTACGTACGAGAGCAGTGCGGTCTTCACTCCGATGAAGTCGGGGTTTGCCGCCATGATCTTCAGGAAGACGATCTCTGAGCCAGCGTTGAGCCAATTGTTGACGGCTGTTGGGGTGAACCAGCCCGTGGACACAATGGGCTCGGCAATATTATCCTGTACGCGGTTACGAAGGGTTAGTAGGGTGGACATCGGGTTTCTCTATCTGTATGGTGTATTTGCGGAACCCTAGCTCACCACGTAGTTCGTCTCGTAGGTGGTTCCAGTTCTCTTTAGACTGGTAATCGATACGGTCCCGATGCTCCTCATCGAGCTCCTCAGACCGCTTTTGGTTTCGCTCGTCCATCTCTCGGACATATTGCCGGAAATTTATCCTACGGGTGTCTTTCTCACGCAGGTAATTCAGCAGCCAACCGGATGGGGACATGGGGTGCCCTTCATCGTTCTGGCAGACCAGGATCTCCATGAGATTGCCGGCCGACACCCGACGCTGTATCTCTGCATCTGTATACTCCACGGCCGGGGTTCCGTATTTTTCTGGCATGCGCAGAAGTACCCAGCGCCCTCGCCCGGGATCGAAATGAAGCACTAACTGCCGGTCATATTGTCGTATCTGTTTGTAGATCCTCATTAACGGCGCCGTCCCGCCCTTCGATAGTAGAGTCCCAGGTATCCGACACCGCCTGCTGTATAGATCAGCTCGGCATTGAATCCAGTTATTGTGTAGGCGCCAGATCCGGCATTGAGTAAACGGGTGGCCAGGAGTGTAGCGGCCGAACCACTCAAAACATATGTACCTGGACTTGCGACCATCAAGAAATCATGTGTAAGTGTGGCCGCAGACCCACTGATTATATATGCCCCGGCTCCGGCATTGATCACACGACCCGTAAGAAGTGTAGCGGCAGCGCCACTAATGCTGTAGGAACCTGGCTCCGCATTGAGCTCGACAGCACCGGCAGCCAAATTGTACGGGATGCGCGAACGTCGGACGTTGGTGGCGAGGCCACGGGGCATCTTGCTTTCCTACGGCTAGGCCGGTTCCGCCCAGATGACCCAGGGAATTGCGTTTACGTCCGCCGCAAATAACGCCCTGATTCGCAGGAAACGAGAAGCCTTCACTTTTGGACGCACGATTTCGGGGAACCAGATGCTGTAACCCGTCTGCGGATGGACCTCCCCGCCGTCGAGAATCCGCGAGCCTGTGATTGTCCCCTCCACGGTGGCATTGTAGCCTGTCGCTGCGGTCCCGCCGATGCAGAGGGACGCCTGGCTGTCGTCAGACCCCCACTCCTCGGGTGTCAACGTCGTCACGGTCGCCGCGACGTCAACGTCGATCAGCGTGAGTTGTCCAGGTGCTGCCGTGGGTGAAACCCCGTCGAAAGAAACGCCCCAGGCTACGACCCGAAGGTCAGTTGTCGAAGGCGTTGCGACCTGTAGAAGCGTTTTGATTACCGTCCCCGTCGCGACCTCGACCAGGGCGTGGGAGGCTTTCGGAATAGCTAGGTATAATGCGCCCATTTCAGTCTTCCTTTACCATGTAGTGTACGATGCTCGTGTGGGTGGTCTCTCGGGCATCCTGCGGCGTAGTATCTTGATGAGGGCAACCATCTTCTTAACCGGCCAGGGGATCTTCTTGTCCGTTCCGCCAGTCCAGTTTCGGGTGAACTGGTTGTCCGCGCCGTCATTATTTGGGCGGAAACGGCCCATGGGCCGATGAGAGTTCCAAGACATTAGCCCCAACATCACCGCGCCATTAGTATGAGTATGAGTTATGCCAAGCACATTCTGCCGGATAGCCTGGGTCTCTCTTTGTTCGGTAGTAGCACTAGCGACACTGTGCAACAACAACATTACCCGTCACATGTGCGAAGGAAGTAGGTGCCTGTACCACTCGAAGTACCGTTGGCGAAACAGTACGCGGTGAGACACCCCAGTACACCACCAGCTGTCAGTACCAACTCCGTAATTCCGTCAATTTGGACCGTGCTATCGCGCTCGACGTAGATATTTGATGCGACCCCGGGGACAAATGCAAGCGGAAAATAGAGATTGAGCGCAACGACCCCGGCACCCATTGCGGAGGAAAAGGCGAGCGTCTCCACCGACCGGACCCCGAAGTCCCCAGACGCCAGCTCCATGAACGGACCCAGTGCCGTTGGCTGGAGGCGGTTGGCGATAGCCGAAGTGGTCATAGCCACGGCAGGTGTCGTCTGCGCCGCAGTTCCGCCCTGGTCTGTGTAGGAGTTTACCGTCAAGTTCGACGCGGTAGCACCCAGCGCCGTCGTGACGTCGAAGGTCATCATGACGCCATTACCGTTGGTATAGCGTGTCAGTGCCACACTGTTTATGGTCTGGTTACCGGTCACGTTGGCATTGATGTTCCCAGCCGCCACGAGCAGGTCGACGAGAACAATCATGTTCACTGTCGAGCCGTGCGCGTATCCTAGCGAGAGCAGGTACTTCTTGTCCGGGCTTGTCGGGTTCACCAGACCGAAGGACCACGCGCCCGTCGACGCCCGAGTGTGCTCCGCTCCACCCGGGATGTTCGTGTATGTTCCTGCGACAGGAAAACCGCCGGCCCGAAAGAGAGTCGAGTAGGCGGTAGCGACGGTAGTGATGGACGCCTTAGATAGGCTCACGTCGAAGCCCTTCCCCCCACCACGCGCATTGATGATGCCGTCGTAGGTCGTAATGGCTCCCCGTTCAGCCCACTCGAGCGGTAACTTATGACCTATGAAACGTTCGATTAGCCTTTGAATTGGACTACGTGGGAAAACATGTGCGGGGAAATGCGTCATTCCAAGCTCCTTGGGGTCCATGTTCAGATACAGCCCCTTGCCTGGAAGCACGCGACCTATATACTCCCCTCCAGGTCCGCAGTAGGGATGTGAGATGTGCGCCCCAATCCATGACGGTGGCATCGACCGCGCCATGGCCCCGGCGTAGGCTAGGTTCCTAGCCACCTGATCGGGATCAGAGCTAGGTGGAATCCAGATATGAGCCATTGTTAGGTCTGCTCCAGCATCGTATGCCATGTGTTACTCTTAGCCTCAATCACCATTAAATACCCACCCCTACGATGCCTAAATATCCAGGGTCGAGAGATAACTCAAAATGCCGTGCTTCGCAGATTCGGCAAATACGTACAACTAAATCAGGACGTGCATCTGGGTGACCAATGATAACGGGAACATTCCCGGGCATCCGGCAGCATTTGTGTGGTGCCCTTGTCACGTAATCCTGGTCGTTCATATGCAGCCTCCTAAGTAAGTGTAAAGATAGTTCCATCTGTTACAACGTTGTTAAATTTAACTGTAAACGTCTCGCCATCAAGTAGCGTAAGAGCCGAACCGTAATCCCACCACGAGACTAACGGGTCGGCAGGGGTGACGGGTGTGTCATTATATAGCACGGCGTAACGAAATGGTCCAATGCTTCCTCCGGCGGCAGTCCAGACAATCTGGTCCCCGTCAAGAGTAACTGTACCAGTTGCCCTCGTTCCATTAGAGGAGACGGTGTTGCCGCCGGCTGTATATCCATTGCCGGCCGCGATTTCGGTCAGGTCAGCCTTGACGCTGTTGGTGGCTACCGGGGCTGGCGAGTTCACCAGCATTAACTTAAGGATATCACCAGTTGGGGATCCAAAGAGGTCGTGGATCTTGTTCGCTAAGTCCTCCACGAAGACATTGAACTTGTTGTAGACGACAGCAAGGTTAATCATGTTATTTCCTCGGTTCTAGGGGCTCCTGCCCGGTGGCAGAAGTCGGCCTAGACCTCTTGGCGTTTGCCTTGGAGGGCTTGTCGCTACCAACGAGCAGGCGCTCCTTGCGCAGGTGCTCAAGAAAGGCCTTGAGATCAATCTCTACGTGGACGTCGATGGTCTTTCCCATTACGTTGTCCTATCCTGGTGCGGACAATAGCCGAAATGGCCTAGAGCAAAGTTACAGTTCATACAGAGAACCCGATAGCCGGGCGGAAAGCCCTGCTTACGGAGTAGGCCGCTGTCTTGGCTGCCTTATCCTTAAACGGCATTAGGACCCTTCCGATACTGAGAAGCCCATCAGGGTGACCGTACCTATGATACCAACGCCCCCGGATGCCAACTCGGCCGAGACAGCCTCGTTAACATTCTCGGCGTCCAGTCCCTCGGACGCAAAGTCGAAAGCCCCTGAACCGTGGATGTACTTCTCGGCGATCAACGCGGCTCCGGACTTGAGTTGTAACAGTCCCGAAGTGCTGGAAGTGCTATAAGAGGCATCTACCTGTAGGACGTAGTGTCGCGTGCCCGCCTGGGCAGCCTGGGTTGCCGTCGCCAAGGCAGCTGTCTGCTTGTCCTTGACAATGAACCCGTTCTGTATTCGGGCCTTCGCAAAGTCGGCGGGGGAAGGGCGTGGCATGGATTAGTGGAACCTAATGGCTACGACAATGTCGCGGGTGGCGCCCTGAGCGACGACTGCGCCCGAAGTCCCACTACGGACCTTCATGTAGCGGTAGCCATGGGCCAGGGCATCCGGGAAATCAGCTGGAATTACGGCGTGGAACGTATCGGCTTGTACCGGAGTGGCAACGGCGCCTATGACAACTTCAGTCGGTGCGCCAACACCGGCACTCTTGAACAGGTTAAAGTAGTCAATGCCATTGACGCTAACCTGGAATGTGACGGCAGCAGCTGTCCAGGCCGCCTTGATGATGAAGCCGCCAAAGACGCCACCGGCTAGGTCTATGACCCCGCTCAGGGAGGCGCCACTTAGGATCTGTACTGCTGCGGTTGATACACCCATAGGTGTCCTCTGATTACAGAAGTGATAGTACTAAGGGCGGGGCCAGTTAGACCCCGCCCTATGGATTACAAGTCAATGCCAGGCTGGATGTCGTCACCCGATACTCGCAGGGTGAAGACAACCTGCACGCCACGGAAGGCCGGGGTCGTGCCACCAAAGGCACCTGTGTTGAATGCCAGGATGTCGTTTGGCACCAGGCTAAAGGCTCCCGTCGGAACTGCCTCGACCAGGTTTGGCGCAGCAACACCGGTAACAGCTAGTGCGCCACCGGTGATAGCCGTGCCATTGATTGTGGGTGTGATTGTGACGGTGTTGTCGGCGTTTGCCTTGGCTCGAACACGTATCTGGCATCGAACAACCTTACCCGGGCCGGGGCCGTAATACTTGACCCCTTCGTGGCCGGTTGTCGAGGCTATGAGGGCTTCGTTTGCGACGGCCCCCATAGCGGTTATGACTATATATTCGTGAGCAGCATTGGATAACTTGCTAATGCTACGGTCATGTACGGGCATGATATGGCCTCCTTGTTTATTAACGAGTCATGAGGAACGACTCGATGGATTGTTCCTCCCGGGATACTGCTGCCGGTGTGGACCCACACTCCCGGGAGGAAGATGTAGGCCCGCACCTTAATAACCGTTATAGGCTATTGGCTAATAACCTGTTGGCTCGTTCAGGTTTCGAAGGACTACGTGGCGGTCTGGCTGGTACGTGCCGAACTCCATGTGGCCTTCCAGCGTTGCGCTGTAGACAAGCTTGGAGGAGTCTCGGGCCAGGATTGCGCCGTCGTCGTCCATCCAGTCAATGTCGGCCAGCATGAAGAAGCGGAGCACGCTCTCGTCGAGGCCGAAGACAACCTTCTTTTCGGCGTCTCGGTCGACGAACCAGGGCTTGCCATTGTACTCCAGAGCCTCGAAACCGGCGTCAAACTTCAGTGTGTTCACGTAGCGCCTGTCGGCGGTTACGATCTGCACATAGTTGGATCGCTGGCCCAGGTTGGAGTAGAAGGCGGAGAGCTTACCGCCACCCTTGATGTAGGCCTTGTCCTCCATCTGCTGCAGAAGTACCTGCGTCAGATCTCGGTCCGTAGCGTTCTCAAGGGCTGTAGACTTCCAGTACTCGTTGGTTGCCCGTGCAATGTTCTGCAGGGTGCCAACGAAGTCGCCGTCGTCGACGACGCCTAGTAGACCCATAACATTAATGCCGCGACCGGTGCTCTTGAAGATGAAGTCGTTGTTGGACCCATCGGACCAAGCAGTGTCGATCGTGATGACATGGGTGTCGTAGTTAACGTCTGTGACGGTCTTGGCGGCGCCACCACCCGTTCGCTGTGTACCACCCGTTCGCGCAGACCACATGTTTAGGACCATGTTCTTGCGGACGTTGAGGGAGTTGTCAGCGGTTAGGGAGGTTGTTGTAGCGCCTGCTGTGATCTTTGCAAGGGCACCAGACCCGTCGCTGTTAAGCATCCAGTTCAGGTCCTTGCGTAGGTTGTCGCCTACGTTCTTCAGCTTGAAGTCCACTGCCTGAACGAAGGCTCCCCGGTCATTCTTAGTGGCGGCGATGACCTTGGTGGTTACTTCGAACTTACCGAAGACCGTTCGGACTGGTCCGGACGATTCGGCCGTGGACTCTGTTCCCGGAGCGGGAATGGCAGAGTCTTCGCCGATAGCACCAGAGGTTTCACCCCATGCGGAGTGGACCGGGAAGTAAAACTTCTTACCTACCACATTCTCTCTATCCCGCTTGATGCGGTTATAGAGCACGATCTCCTTGTTGAACTGCTGCTGTAGTACTGGCAGGTAGTCCAACTTCAGGACCGCGTCGACTATTGGACTTTATCTTCATCCTTCTTGGCGGAAGGAGCAACCCGTAAAGTCTCTGAGGTACCCTTTCGAAGCGCGGCCAATTCGGCCCGCACCCTTTGCCCGAGGTCATCGGCATTTGTGTGGAAGGACCGTTCAAGCCGTTCACTGGTAAATTCCAGTAACTTCTCAGCTTGGTCCTTCTTGCCGACTAAAGCCGGGGCAATTTTGGGTAGGAAAGCGTGAACACGCTTAACACCCCGAATTGCAAGTCGTTTAATAGGCTTGTGCCGTGGGTTGTGCTTGGTCTGTGTCCAGACATACACACCAACATCCAGCCTATGAATGATATCAACAGCACGTTCAACAATGCGTTGATCGGTGTTGGTTATCGTAATTCGGGGGGTCCATTGGTGGCCGTGCTGTAAATCGAACGAGCCTTCGCCGTCGATTAGTCCGGCCAGCCATCCCACTTCGATATCGGTTACCTGCTGATTGTCCCTTCCCTTGGTTTCTCGCATTGTCAGCACCTCGGTTCAGCGGGAGTTTCCAGCATATGGGATTGTTGATCTTGCCACTACAGAAACCCACCTGTATTACTACAGGGCCACTCTCGACATTGTTGTTAAAGTGGTCATGGTTTCTGTAGCCATGACTAGTTCACCTCTCGGTTAGGATGTTGAGTTGGTTTGGTTGGCTTACACGCCTTTACGGATGCTGATTGGGCTTCCACCCATAGCAGCCTTCATGCGTTCAAGAGCCGACGCTCGAGCGTCATCCCAGTCCTTCGGCTCCTTAGTAGATACAGCCGGAGCACCAGTTCGACCACCTGTCTCTACCCGCGCGTTGGCGTTGGCCTTGCGCTTCTCGAGATTGGTGCGTTCTCGCTGGCTTACGAAAGCCTGCCAGTGGTCATTGCTGAGCTTGGCAAGCTCCTCGAGGTTAGCCTCCGGATTGTCCCGGAAGGCCTGGATAACCTCATCGGGGAACAAGTATGGGTACTTGTCCTGCAAGGACGTGACTTGTCCCTGGGCATAGGCCTCGCGACCTGCGAAGTACTGATCCCAGGCATATTGGTTGTACTCCTGGAACCGTTTGTCGTAGGCCGTCAAGATCTGGGCTACCTGGCCGCGCATGGTGTCTATATCAGTGCGCCAAGGCTCCACTTCTGCTCCCGAAAAACCTTCCGGGGTAGCCGTTGGTTGGCCTTCGAAACCAGGCTGTGCCGCTGGTTCACCCTGCAGAACCCTTGCGATCTCGCGACCCAGGGTCTGCATCAGGTCTGGATATTGCTGGAGCGTGTTCCAGGCTTCGGCAGCCTGTCGATGCTCTGCGATCTGGCGTCGTTCCTCGGCTATCTCACTGGTCTTCTGCCGGTAGTCTTTCTCCAGCATCCCACCCTTGATGTAGCCTCGGAGGTCCGACGTCTTGTACTCTTTACCGTCAATGGTAAAGGGCTGATCGCTTTCTCCGCCTTCCAACTCGGCTCCTTCGGCGCCTTCAAGTTCGGTTGGCTCAAAGTTGAGCTCTGAACCCTCACCACCTATTGGTTGGCCGGTCTGAGCGAATCCGTCCATGTTACTCACCGTGTTTGTAGCACCGCTTGGCTTAGTAGGCTCCCCAAAGGGCTGGCCTCTACGAGCTGCAGTCGTGCCGTCTATGGGGCAGTGGACAACCACCCCATGCTTTTATGGGTAGTGGATACTACCCACGCTTTTTGTTGAAGAAACGAATCTGTGAGAGGCGCTTTCGCGCCTGAGCTAGGGACATGCCGGCCTTGCTAAGTTTCTTGCCGGTCTTGTGTGAGTACACCGTGTAACCACCTTCGGTCTTACGAATGACCGCCAGCCCCAGCATGGTTTACTCCTTATGGCAACCTTCTTATGACAGCTTTCTTCTTAGGGGGAAGTCCGTAGTTCGGGCTTTCCATTTCGATGATACGACCACCTAGGCTATTGGGATTCTTGATAGCATTCGGATTTGGGACAGGACCACCAAACGGCCCCTGACCACCCTCAACCCTCTCGATGACCTTGGCCGGGTTGTAGCTATCTTTTTCCTCTTCTGGCATTCCCATCTCTGGCCCCTCCATCCATCGCTCGTGAATTGCCGAGGCATTTTCCGCCAGCCCTTTTAGGGCGGCAATTGACATACGGTCGTCATAGACTCCAGCATCCTGGGCATCAGCGATGATGTCGTTCACGTCCTGAATGACCTTCTGGATCCGCTCGTTCAATTCAGCAGCCGAACCGCCACTCTCTGCGGCGGGGTTTATACCCCCCGGGACGGCTGCTAGTGGGTTCTCAAATGGGAGCTTAGGCATGTTACTTCCTCATCAGTTTCTTACGCCCGAGTTGGTAGCGAGCCTTCTCTAGGGCGTAGCGGTTGATCAAATTGTCGGACTCCGGCTTTACCCCGGCCGGGCCGCCACTCTCCCCATGCCCGGATTCGCGGGCCGGGTGGGCCTCTTCTTCGGAATGGGCTCCTACACCGACCTTCTTCTCGTGACTCATTGTCTCCTCCTACTTCACCATACGGGTGGGACTTTGTGCTCGTTCAGTTTTAATCCGTTCCTCCACCAACCGGCGACGACGCAACCGCTGCAATGCTGTCTCTCCCTTAGATGGCTTGCCCAGGTAGCCAATCTTCAGAACGGCATCCATGGTATTAAGAGTTTCTGTGGCCATTAGGGTTTGGGCTTCTTGATTGCCGGAGCGAGCGGGTTGTGGACGCTGCGCTTGTATTCCTGTAGACGGCGCCACATGTCAGGATGTCGGCGGTACAGCTCTAGATCAGCACGGTTCAGGCCCAGTGCCTTTGAGCGGGCCTCAACTTCGGCTTCTGCTCGTGCCCGTGCCCGATTTTGCATGGCATAGGCGTCCTTTTCGTACTGGATGTCTTGCAAAGGGTTCTTGCCCTGTAGTAGGGTTGCGATTATGGCGCCCGTCAGCTTGGCACGATCACGGAATCTACGCACCTGGCCTATATGGGTCATTTCGTGGACTATCAGTTGCTCAATGGGAATTTCTGAGTCGGGGTCGATTGCTATGTAGGGCTTTGTGAATGGCAGTGGGATGAGGCCAAGGTTCCAGCCTCGGACCTGACCGGCTAGTGGCGGGGGCAGCTCCTGCTGCCGCACGTCCACCCCTAACCGACTCGTCCACGGTGGTAGGTTAGCTTTGACTCGCTTAGCGTCCGCCACGTCGCAGCCTCAGCCGGGCCATCAGTTGCCTGATCGCCCCGCCTAGACCGCCGGGCATGTCCCATGGAACCGTCTTGTCGGGCAGTTCTTTCTCATACAGTTCCTGTAGTGTGCCCGGGCTGGCTTGACCAGATGGCCGTCGCCCCAATGGTACTATCTGCGGTTCCTCGAACTTTGGTGTCTGCCCTGTACCTGATGTCCCTGGCGCCGGCTTGCGGCCACGGCGTATGAGCTTGAACTGGGGTGGGTAGGATGGGAGCATGAACCACTCATCCTCCTCACCCGGGCGATCGACTAGGTCATTGAGCATGCCTGGAAACTGCCTGAAGATGTCGAGGAAGATTCTGGCCCATGCCAGCTAGTAGTCTGGCCAGTGGATTGTTAGGCTGGGGTGCTGGCACTAGCGTGGCCCCCACGGATATGGTGCAAACGGATTAAACTCTGGCAGAGCTGGTTCAGGTGCGGCTGATCTCTTTGGTCCGATCGGGGCTGCGGCCAAAGACTCTAGTAGCTCTGGTAGACCTTCTAGATCCGATACGGCCTTGCCTGTGTCATAGTCGTATCCATACTGCTTCCAGGTGTCCCGCATCTGGTTTTTGACCTGGTTCAGGTATTGCTCGAACTTCGGGTTGTAGTAGGACGGCTTTAGTTCGCGGCCTATCTCTCCCGCTTTATAACGTTCCATCGTCCGGCCACCCGGCTTGGCCTTTGACTTCGAGGCCATCTTACGGGCTCGCTCTTCGGCCGATCGGCGCTGGGTTTTCTGTCTGGATTGCTTGCGGCGCTTCGCCTCGGCCACGGCAGTTTCTGGATATCCCTGCTGATGGGTCATGCCAAAGGGTGGTTTTCTGGATTCCGAGTCGTATGCCATAGTGCTCCTTTAGGCCTCAGCCCCGGGTGGTGGGCCTCCAGGCCCCTCGGACCCTGGCGGGGGACCAGCTTGTGCTGGTGGGGCTGCTGGAGCGCTTGGCGGGGCTCCTGGTGGTGGTTGTGGGAGTGCGGGCGGTCCTGGAGGGCCGCCCGGGGCGCCTGGTTGTGGTGGAACCATAGCCATTTGCAGCTGTTGAATGCCCTGCTGGATGGACAGTTTCTCTTCTTCCTGCTTGAGAATAATCTGCCGCATGCGTAGCTCGTGCCCACGAATGTGGTTGGTCATGATCTCAATTACGGTCTGGGCGGCCTCCTCATCCCCATGCTCGAGGGCATATTCCTTGAGGAAACGGACGTGCTGGTTCATGTGAACCATGTGATTGTCGTATTCGCCCGGCTCAAACTGGGATTGTCGATCTCGCATCTCTACGTTCTCGGTACGGGCCACCCGTAGGTCGATGCTCTCGTCCTGTCGGAAGACATCCACGGCGGATTGCATCTCTAGGAACTCGAAGAACTTGGCTTCATCCGGTTGGTTACGTTCGTTACGGAAGAAGCCCCGGTCAAGCATTTCCAGAGCGAACTGCATACGTGCCGCCTTGGACATAGGCAGGGATGAACCTATGTCTACCAGAACCCGGAATCGGCCCTGCAGCTTCTCCCGGGTAAACTCCACAACGGCCGCCTCGGTACCCAGGCCCATGTAGACGATGCGGGCCTCGGTATAGAACTGCTTGGCCAACTCAAGGATATGCTCTCCGACCTTACGGAAGCTATTCTCATTCCATTGCAGTACGGGGCCAAATGGAGTGTCATCGGCCTCCTGCAACATAGCCATGCCTGCGGCGGTACGAACACCCGGAGCGTTCATGCCCCGGCTGATGTAGTGATGGGAGCTGGTCTCCATCATGTCCTGCTCAGTGCGGTCTAGCTCCTGCAATACGTAGCCAGGGATCGGCGGCGGAACCCAAGGTTCCGGCCTTCCTCCCAAGGGGCTGAAGTAGACCTTCTCGCCCGGTTCACTTGTCCAGGCATCCGCGCTGATCTCAGCTGATGTTGGTATGAGCAGCTTTGGCTTCGACATCAGGTTCTTGTTCTCGATGATCTGGCTACGGGTTCGGTTATACTCCCTTTGAAGCGGGATCAGCTGCTCGATGATACCGCCACCCCACCAACGTCCAGGGTATACGATGTAATCAAATTTAATTAAGGGGAGTTCGCCGTGTTCATAGGGGAGTTCCTCTTCGTATTTTACAAAGACGTCCCCCACCAGTACGGCGTGCCGTCCCTTAGGATACTTCTTTGAGGGTCGTTCGAAGTACTCTTTCAGACGGGCCATGTCCTTGGCAACCGGGGGTGTTTCCCGGATGCCAAATTGTGGTCCCTGCATGATCGGGTCAAACGGGTAGATGATAGCTTCCAGCCCCGACTCGGGATGAATCTCATCCTTCATGTCTGGGTATCGTTCTTTAAGTGTTGCGACGGGTAGGGCTTTAGACCTCCAAACCCATTGCATGTCATCCCAATTCGTCGCTATAGGATCGGGGTAGACCTCGAACGGTGATACCACATCCAGGACGACGTCGCCCATCTTTTCCAGACCTGCGTCCTTGTCCGTCAGGAGAGCATCCGGCTCGGCCATCTCCGGCATCTCGATAGCATCCCCGACCGAGTGGTCCCACCACGGCATCACAAAGCCGGTGCCGCAAGCTAAGATCCAACCGTACAACTCAATGGACTTGCGTCCATCGAAGTCCTGTGTGTTCCAAATATGCTTGACGAGTCTGTCACCAACTTTAGCAGTTTGCACGTCCTGCTCATCGCCGGAGGCTGGAATTACGTCCGGCATGGGGCGGGTCTTGAGAAGCCGTCCTAGGCTGGATCGCCAGATAGGCAGAATGCGGTTGGCTACCAGACGTACGCGCCATGATGGCGCTGGCATCTCGATGATCTTACGCTGAAGACGGTGCCATGCGGTGTACTGGCGACCGATGAGCCAGGCCAGATTAAGGCGCCACTGAGTCTCGAATGGATTCCGTGCCACCTCGGCATCGTGGAACCGCTCGTTTATCGTACCCTTGACCTTGGAATCGAGTTTTAGGGCCATGCGTTACGTTTCCTCCACCCATTCGTTCATCAGGTCGCGGTTGCGAGCCCGGCGCCGTCCCTCTACTAGCGATTCCCACTCGTCGTCCTGCATGGGGTTGTCAGTGCTTGGGTGTGGGGTAAGCTGGCCTTCTTGCTGGGCTTGTGCCAGGAGGAAGTTCCGTGCGCCCCTGCTCGAGGCGGAGGTAGCGGATAGGAGGATTACTTGTCGTGCGAGGTCTTTGCGACTATCCTCAATACGACGGATCGCGTATCCGGCTACGTATGCCAGGGCTGCGATTGCGACGCTCGTTATGGTGACGATCTCCCACATAATGGCTCCTAGTCATCGAGATCCCCTCGCTTGGTGCGCCGAAGGATTTCGTTGCGCATGACGGACTCGTTCACTTTCAGAGCGTCGCAGATGAGAGTGAAGAAATCCGAATTGACGAACTCTAACGCGTCTGCTGCGTTGAGGACTTTCTGAGTGAGTGAGTCTTCGGTCTGTTCTGTCAGTACTCGGATGTCGAGGGCTGCCTGGCGAAGGATTCCTGTAATCAGTGATTTGAGGTGTTCTTCATGTCGCTGTTCCCGCAGGGCCTTACGAATTTCGGTATCCATTGGGTCCCACCTCCAGACCCATCATAGCATACCTGTCAAGTTATCCGGAACAGGATGGTCACTTTAATCCAGGATAGTCAATAATCTGGACTATGCGAATATCTTAGTCCAGATTAGATCTCCCAGGTGGCCTGGAACATCTCCTCTTCCTTCATGCCCCGTGCCCAAGTTGTTACCTGCTTAGGCGTACGGTCAGGAGACGCTGTTGGCCGGCTTACCAATAGATAGCGTAGGGCGTCTAGTGCATGATCGTTGATCTTACGAGGCCTTTCCGGCTCGTTACGCCGGGACCGCCTAAGTGTGCTCAACTCGTCCCAGACATACTCCTTGAACTCCCGGATTAGGTTGGGTGCCATTCCAGATAGGATCTGGAGTTTGGGCCGGCCTGTGGTCGGGTCGAGCACGTTCAGGTACTTCTGGACAACGGCAATACCCGATCCTACGTCTCGTAAGGACTCGGCGACCGGAGCTTTCACGACAGGAACCCCGACCTCATAGTACTGCTGGGCCGGGCTTTCTCCGGAGGTACCTTCCTTGTTGAACGCCGATGGGTCAATAAGGGAGTATTGGAACCGTTCTAGCGGTATCAGTTCCCCTGTCTTGTGATCCCTCATTGTGCGGCGCTTGCGAATCTCCTTGGCATGATCCATAGCCAAGGGGCCGGGCTGATAATACTCGTCGTAGATATAGACAGTACCGGTTGGGCTTATCGTTGCCCACAAGCAGACGGTAGGATTGCGGGTTCCATGATCGATAGTCCGATACCGGTGCCAGTATTCTGGTATCTCTCTTGTGAACTGACCATTGACCAGGACACCTGGGGAGAGATGCGTAGGAAGCAAATTGTAGACAAGACCGCCGGCTTCTTCCCAGGACCCGTAGTAGTGGCGTCTCTTCCACTCCTCCGGCATTGCCTCCATGTCAGCAATATAGTCCTCCGGCAGATTCTCTATGTTGTCTAAGGTGCTACCTTCGACCAGGACGTAGTCAGTGGGATCGAAGCCTGGTATCTTTCGGCGTCCAGAAGCTTCTTGCCCCTCCTGGGTGAAGAGCTGCCAGTACCAGTTGTGTCCTCGGTAGTTGGCTTCCAGAAAGGCGTATTGCCGGGGCAACGGGCCCCAGCGTCCCGACTGGCGGCGCAGGCGCTTCGTGAGCTCCTGCCAGTGTTCCTCAGTTATTCCGTCGTCATCTGCCTGGCTGATCCCGAAGAAGTTGAGGTTCTCACTGTTCTTGCTAGCATAGCCCCAGACCACATAATTGCCGGTTGTGGTCTCTAGAGCATAGACATCTTCTTCTCCATCTGGAGTAACCGAGACAATTTCTTCCTTACTCAGTGCTAACTTGCCCCGGCCGTCCAGAACTTCACGCAATCGTCCAGCTTTCGCGGGTCGGCACAGTAATAGAAATCTGTGGATTCCGGCTATTCCGTCAGTAATTAAGTATTTGGTGCCTTCATCGCTATCCGACTTACTCCAGGAAAAGCCTAGCATGGCGAGGGCCAATTCGATTCGATCACAAACTTCGGGATTCGTCTTCCTATTCTGGAACAGTGATAGGGTAGTACCGTCCACATCCCGACGGACATTTCCCTCGCCGTCGAAGATTCCACCCAACCAAAGAGCAAGTTCATTCTGTTCTTCGGTAAGTGGAGTAATCAGTTTGGATACACGAGCCAAAACCAATCCGACTCGTGTTCTTCGATAATATGGGTCCTGGTCCATAGAGGGGGAATAGAGGGCTTTGAACCAGCGATGATCCGCTGTACAACGAATTATTTCGCCCGAGGTCAGTTGAACCTTGACTATCGGCGCCCGAAGTTTGGCAACTGCTAGGATTGTTGCTGTGGTTGGTCTCCGGGTCTGCCCTTGGTTGCCTATATCAAAACCTATGATATGGTCGCCGACCACTATCTGGTTGATTGGTTTATAGGACCAATCCGCCATAAGAATAGGGGCCTCCCCCGGATTACAACGGTACTTCCTGGGGTCTTCCAGGTTGCGGAAGAGGATGGTAGATGTCCCTTCCAACGTTGGGCCCGACCGTAGCTCTAGCACTCCCTCGCTTCTTCGCCACTTACGGATCAGACCCTGCGGCAGTATCTCAAAGAACTGCGGCACTAAGGTGTTGTTTAGTTCTGGATAGGTGTAACGGGCGAGGATCCCACGGGAGTCAGGGTACTTTGTTGCGATGGCGATTGCGCGTCGACAGAAGGCGGACGTCTTTCCGCATCCCATTGTACCCACGTAGGCGGCATATCGCTTGCTAGTAGCGATGAATGCAGATTGCTTGGGATTCCACTTACGTTCGAACGTCTCAGTTTGTCGAGCCATGCGTTACCGTCCCTGGTCAGGGTCCATGGGCTGCTGGCCCAGGGCTGTAACCGGACGCATGCGTTGTGGATCGGATTGCCGACCACTGTACTGCCGATCCCAGGCATCCAGGGCCATTTGATCCTTAAACTGCCCTAGGGCCTGGATCAACTCATAGACAGTATCCCGTAGCTCGTCTATGGCTACGCGTAGATCCCGGCGGTCATCCTCGTACTGCCGCTCTTTCCGATGTAGGGGCCCTGGGGCCTCCTGCTCGTTAGGCGGCAGGTTCAGGTTGCTTCTCGGATCCTGCGCTGGCATCTTGGGCTCGTTTTGTCAGTTCTTCCCGTAGTTCGGGGTTTTCGGCCATCTCTCGGGTAAACATGGCCTGGGCCCCGGTAATGATCAGCAGTGTGGCCGCCTCACCTACCCCAACGCCGCTGGCCGTTGCGGTGTCCTCAAGGTCCTTATACAGTTCCTCGGGAATATACACCGCCTTCCAGCGGGTAGGGTTACTTGAATTGGCCATAGAGGACCTCGGTATCCATGCCGAGACGTTTCATGATCCCCTCGATAAGCTTGTACCGCGTGAGATCATGATGCATTAACTGAGAACGCCATACACCAGCGCGGAGTTTCTTATGGCACCAATATGCCACGAAATCCCCGGCCCAGCCTTCTTGGACGTTCTCTTTCTGGTAATCGTTGAGCAGGTAACCTTGGGCTCGAGCCGCCTTCCATAGTGGGTGGTACTGACCCCATTTTTCCTGTGGGGTGAGGAGTAAGGACCAAACCGCATGCCCCAACTCATGGAGGTGACCCGGGTAGGAACGATACGCGGACAAACCTTTCTCATTCAAGTACATTCGCTTCTCGAACGGGATGTAGGTAGCGGCCCGTCCTCCGAAGACGGCATCTCGCCAATCGCCGAATTCTAGGTTACCACTTTCCTCCGTACGGTACTCAATGATCATCCCCCGCTCGAGGCACAACTCCACTAGGGAGCTCAGACCTTCCCAAGCCATCAGTCTGCACCTTCCTGATCACTCGGTGGCATTTGGCACACCGAATGATGTAACTGTGTATCATTTGTCTTACTTCAAACTCCATACCGCCGCAGGTTATGCAGCGACCGGAGCCGGTCCAGGTCAATATACGAGGCTTGGGGTTAGATGCGGTGGCGGAAGGTACCTTCCGTGGTACCTGTGCCTTTCTTATGAAGTTGCGGATCCGGTCGAGGACCCACATGGGGCACCTCGACAACTGGAGGCAATGGGTGCATGACACACCTCCACGTTAGGGTAGGCCTATCGTTTCTCCCGTACCTATGCGGACGAGGGCGGCGGCCAGCTTCTCAACGCCGGCCTCGCCGCCCACCGTCTCATAGACTTGCTTGATCTTCCCGTGCGTGAACATAGAATCAAACATGCCACGAGCAAAGAACGGCAGCTCTTTCCTGAACGGATCAAACGCCTGCTTGATGATGTCCAGATCGGTAGCCATTATCTGCTACTATCCCTGCCGTGGCCAGCTACTGCCTCTGCGACCTCGTCCAGGTCATCAGAAACCCTGTCTGGCTGGTCCCCGATGACAGATTGGTAATCGCCGGCTCCACGAGCGTCGTGGTTTCCCCGCTCGTCCTCAGCCGTTTCTTCGGCCGACGGCTGGGCATTGAACTTGTCAAGAGCTCTCTTGAAGAGTTCCTCGAACTTGCGCTCGGCGACGAAGTAATCTTCGTCTGCGTTCTCTCGGTCTTCTGGAATCAGGCTCTGCCAGTGCTCTAGCAGCAGCCCCGTTCGTAGAATCTCGCGGGCTACAGCAAAACGGCCGCGAAGGACAGCTTCCAGCCAGACGGCAAGGCAGACATCTTCGGTGTCAGTAAAGATCTTGACCTTATCGAGGAGTTGATCGAACTTTACTAGGTCCATGGTTAACCTCCTTTTCCGTATTATAGTAGTATCGGGCCTTACCTATCAAGCGCTTCCAATGGACTAGGAAATGCCGTCCAGGGCACGCCGTTTGTGACACGACACAATGTGGCACAACTCCCTGTCCGGCCTTTAAGGCTTCCTGGCTGTCGTATGGGTGAATGTTCCATTCCGCACATAGTTGACCGATCAGGGCCGCGCCACGCTCTATCTGCCGGCCACTTGGCTCAAATGGTGGCTTCTCGTCGTCGAAATTGCCCTCGAACGCCACGCCTATCGCTGAACTGTTGTTGACGTGCTTGGCCCATACATAGTCCGGTACTATATGGGCGCCCTTCTTTGCCAGCGATCTGCCCTTAACTAGATCACCGGAGGGGTATTCCAGCCAAAAGTCGTAGGGCGCATCTGTAAAGGGCGAACGAATATGATCCCGGAGTGTCTTGTCGATATTGTCGTCCGCCGGGTGATGCACCACAATATAGTGTATCTGGCGGGCCCCCATGGTTAGACTGGGTATTTGGCCTCAAACGCCGCTACCAGGGCGGTTATCAGGCCGCGCAGCTGGTTGAGCTGACCTGGCGGTAGTTCATTTGAGTATTCTACAGTCTTGCCGCCAAAATCATCTATGACGTTACCGTCCTCTTTCACTATCGAGCGCCAGTGTAATACGATTCTGCCACTTTCTGGCTCGATAGAGATGAGACCAAGCTTGGCTTCTATCGTTTTAACTATCGTCTTCATTAACCGTACCTGCCAAGGACGCTAGGACCACCGCTTTGGCTGGTGATAAGCAGGTCGATGTTGTCGGCCAGCCTTTCGAGTATGGCAATGAGAACGTAGTTCATGGGCTGGCCCGGTATAGGGGCCGGCAGGCCTAGGCGGAGACTCAGGAAGCGTATGCGCCGTACAGCGTCTTCTGCCTCACCAATGAAGTCGGGACTCAGCTCTACCCCGGCATCTTCGCCCTTCACCACAACACGCTCGAACTCCTTAACCTGTTTTGGGTAACCGTCTTCCATTAGAGCTCCTCCAGGTTCAGGTTCTCGCGGTAGACGATCTGTACGTTACCCTTGTGTTCAATCTCGGAGCGTTCGCGGTATGTCGGGTCAAGTTTGCCAAGTAGGAATTTGATGAGTTGGTCGCTGCGTGTGACGGCTCTCTTTAGGGCTACCGCCTCTAGCTCTTCTTTGGTCTCAAGCTCTAGCTCTTCTAGAATGTCATCGAACTGCGCAGCAAATGCCTCGTCTTCCTCCATCCACGCCTTCAGTTGCTTCAGGGTCAGGTCCGCGTCTGTAAGGGCCTTGGACTGCATACCCCATTTGCGGAACGATATCAGAAATCGTTCCTTGTGTGGGAGGGACTTATCGGTTGGGATGCGTGGTCGCCTACGTGGCATATTGGCCCTATAAAGAAAGAAGGCCCGGTTGCCCGAGCCTTACCTGCGTCTAACGACCGCGACCTCGATATCGAAGTCCCGGCCGTCTACACCATTAAAGTTGATGGCTGGTAGGTTCACCCGACCGCCGACCACTTCTATGGCGGCCGCATAGACCAAGATCTGGCCTATGATTGCAAGTCCTCTAGCTAGTTTTGTCCAGAATCCCATGTGGTTACCTCTTTATACGGGCAACTTGTCCAGCCCGAAGTAATCCCTGACATACTTAGCTGCGGCAGTTATAGCAGCTCCGATTAGCGGAACGAGTCGTGGGTCGACCTCTGCAATGCCGAGATTCTCGGCGGCCCACGCTAAACCAAAAGCAAGGGCCTGGCCTACCGCAACACGAACAAAACGCCAAAGTGATGACTTCATGTGTCCTCCTAGGTTTACTACGGAGCCGGGATTGTCCGTTTAGGACCCACCCAGCATGGAGGGCCGTGAGGGACTCGAACCCTCAACCTGCTGATTAAAAGTCAGCTGCGCGTGCCTGTTGCGCCTCCGGCCCGTGTCGTTTGATGTGGCAGGGTTTACACCGAAGCATACACTTGTGTATCTCATTTTGGAACGCCTGCTCTGTGGCGCTCCATAACTTGCCAATCACAAAGAGCTTAGTATTTGAGTCCCTATGATCGAATTCAAGGTTTTCTGCCGATCGGCAATCCACACACTGCCCGCCCAATGACTGAACTGCGGCCGCCCGGCGCTTGTGATATCGAGCTAACTGATATCGCCGATGGTACTTGTTGTGTTGTGTTCGGACCTCAATTTATGTGGCATTTACCACTCCTTGAGGATGGCCCGCCCGGCAGGAATCGAACCTGCGCATCAGCCTTCGCAGGGCCGTGGTCTATCCACTAGCCTACGGGCGGTTTGGTGGAGGCGACGGGGTATGGCCCCGTGTCCGGGCGACCGTTGTAGAACACCGTTCACACCGGCGGGCTCAAGTCGGTTGTACTCGCCCGCTTGGTTCACTTACGGCCTCTCCGTACCGACGGCCGCCGTAAGCCGGTCAACTGGTTCCCGTCGATCAACACGCCCCCGGGTTTCTGCGGAAGAGGAGTTACCTCTTCCGTGGCCGCAGTCGATGCTTCAGTTCGCGGAATAACCATCCTTACACGAACCTTTGCGACTCCGCATATTATTGGAGGATCCGGGGAGATTCGGACTCCCGACCTAAGCGTTAGGACCGCCTCGCTCTAGTCCACTGAGCTACGGACCCTCGATAGTGTGGAGGAGTAGACTGATACGCCGGGTTCTGTGTAGGCCCATCATCTGTCTGGGCCGACCGTTACCGTATCGGCTCACTGCGTCCAACCCGGGGATCAGCGGGCAGCCTCATCTCCCTCAGTTAGGACTTGCACCAGGTAGAGTTTACCGCGTTTCACTCCCCACTTAAGGGGCTCGTCTCTGTGGCACTTGTCGTCGCGTCACCGCGCCAGGCCGTTAGCCTGTACCCTGCCCTATGGAGCCCGGACGTTCCTCTGTCAGTTGGGTGGTGTCTGTAGCGCCGCCGAGGCGGCTCCCACTACTGTCCAGCGATGGGCTTGTCTACTCCTCCACCCTCTATTGTACCATATAAAGCTGGTTTTGCAAGTACCTAGGAACCAACATAGTGCATAACGACATGCGAGTCCGCTGCAAGTAGGTTTATCAGTACCAAGTGTTAGTGCTTGATTCGAGGATCGTTTTACACGGACGGGGGGCTGTAGACTAAGTACGGAACCGGCTAGAATCTTACTGTCTTTTATCATTTCACACACTAAAAAACGAGCAAAGACTGATCTTCATCGTCTGCCCGTCTCTGATCATTCCCTTGGTCCTCAAGACGGGCGTACCAGCGTTCAAGCTTTCCCACGAGTGTAGACAGGTCTCCTGCTCCCCACCGTGAGACAACTCTGCTCCAGGTATTCGCCTTCCAGAGGCGCTCTACCTGGTCCCACCAGATAAACAATTCTATCTCAGTTGCCCGCATTGTCAAGTTTGGCCCGCCCAGGAGGATTCGAACCCCCGACTTACCGGGTAGAAACCGGTTGTTCTGTCCACTGAACTATGGGCGGATGGTACCCGCAGGTGGAGTTGAACCACCAATCAACGGTTTATAAGACCGTCCCGATCACCGTATCGGCTTGCGGGTAGAGTCCCGGTCGAGGGATTGAACCTCAGTGGCCACCGTACGAACGGCCGTCCCGCTGCTTGCGCACTTGGCGGGCATTACCCCGGGTATGGCGGAGAGTGTGGGATTCGAACCCACGGGGCTTGCGCCCACGCGCTTTCCAGACGCGCCCACTAGGCCGCTATGGGAACTCTCCATGGTAGGCGACCAGGGACTCGAACCCCGCCGAGCGGTGTGTAGGACCGCTGCACTACCCCTATGCTAGTCGCCTTTGGTACCGAAGGAGAGATTCGAACTCTCACGGGACAAGCCCACCGGGTTTTGAGGCCGACGCGTCTGCCATTCCGCCACTTCGGCATGGTGCTGACGGTGGGACTCGAACCCACACGGTATAACCACGGGCTTCTAAGGCCCGCGTGTCTGCCAATTCCACCACGTCAGCTGGTTGGGGAAGTGGGATTCGAACCCACGACCTCTGGCTTCCGACGCCAGCATGCTTCCTCTGCACCATCCCCCATTGGTGGACCGACTGGGACTCGAACCAAGGACTTCCTGACTGCCTAGTTATGGTGGACCGGATAGGAGTCGAACCTACATTCTTCGCCATGCCATGGCGCTGCGTTCCCATTACGCCACCGGCCCACTCTTACAGACGATTTACCTATGATACTTTCAGCCGGTATGAGATAATCTTCCCCACCGGCTGTAAGAATATAAAGCAGATCAAAGTCTCCCGCCTGATATATTCTATGAGTATTTCTGCCGTAGGTCCGTAGTGGTACTTCGTAGCACCTGCCTACTTTATGAGACGTGTATTTGCATTGCACACGTTTCAAACGGCCATCCTGCTCAATCACTAAATCATATTTTGATCCATATAGCATGACCTACAGCTATATTTCCTTTCGTGTTGCTATTCATGATGCTCTCCTTTTGGAGAGCCTGGCTGGCAGCTTCTATGGCCTACAGAGATTCGAACTCTGCTTTCCAGCCGAACGGCTGGCGTTCTCCCACTGAACTATCGGCCCTTGGCTCCAAGGGTAGGATTCGAACCTACAACCAACCGGTTAACAGCCGGCCGCTCTACCGTTGAGCTACCTTGGAATGGAGCGGAGAACGGGACTCGAACCCGCGACCTCGTCCTTGGCAAAGACGCGTTCTACCACTGAACTATCTCCGCATGTTTGGTCTTCGCTGGACTCGAACCAGCGTCTCCAGCTCTTGGGTGCTATTGCTCCGGCGTTACTAATAAATTGTTGCAACAATTCAATAGTGCTCCGGCATGACACCAGCTGGCGTCCTCGCCATCTAGACGAGAAGACCTTGGTGAGCCCGAGAGGAATCGAACCTCCACTGAACCGTGTTTAAGACGGCTCCCTCTGCCCTTGGGGTACGGACTCATGGTGGGCCAGGTAGGACTCGAACCTACGACCTCCTGCGTGTCGAGCAGGCGCCCTAACCACTGGGCGACTGGCCCTTGGAGCGGGTACCGAGACTCGAACCCGGTCCTCTTGCTTGGAAGGCAAGGGCACAACCCTTATGCAATACCCGCATGGTGTCCGGAGAGGGACTCGAACCCTCACGATGATTAGTCACAGGCTTCTGAGGCCTGCGCGTCTGCCAATTCCGCCATCCAGACTGGGGTGACCGATGGGATTTGAACCCACGTTTACCTGGTTCACAGCCAGGCGCCTTAGACCACTAGGCCACGGCCACCATGGTGTCGTCGGGGGGACTCGAACCCCCACGTCTGTTCAACACAAGGCTCTCGACCTTGCGCGTCTGCCATTTCGCCACGACGACACTTACCTCTTATCGGTTGGACGATAGATTCCTTGCTTGATGTAACCCTGTACCATACTCTCGAGCCGCGAGATCAGCTCGCTGGGCTTCGATCCATGGATCATGGCCGGCATCCAACCCGGTGATCGCTCGACAGTCCCACTGGGACGCTTGCGCACATTCCAGATTGGTATGACGACCTTGGTGATGAATCCGTAGATTCCGTATCCACTGTTGTACTGCGGGGTGATCTTGATCTCATGCCGAATCTTCGGCTTGCGCTCCATGATCACCCTCCGATAAGGAGATGGTGGAGGCTCGGGAATCGGACCCGATTCTTGGCGACCACGCTGCCCCCCCATGGTCGGGCCGGGCGGGATCGAACCGCCGACTTCATGCACCCCATGCATGCGTGCTACCGCTGCACTACGGCCCGATGGTCAGGGAACGGGGATTCGAACCCCGGACACTAGCTCCCAAAGCTAGCGTGTTACCTCTACACTATTCCCTGTTGGTACTGAGGGGTGGATTCGAACCACCGATCTTCCGGGTATGAACCGGTTGCTCTGACCACTGAGCTACCCCAGCATTGGCGGAAGGGAGGAGAGTCGAACTCCTATGCCCTTTCGGGCGCCCGTTTTCAAGACGGGACCGATACCGTTCCGGTCACCCTTCCATGGTAGCCCCAAGGGGAGTCGAACCCCTCTTCGCAGTTTGAAAGGCTGCTGTCCTCACCGATAGACGATGGGGCTGTGGTGGACCAGGTTGGAATCGAACCAACAACCTCCTGTTTATCAGACAGGCTGTCTTACCATTGGCATACTGGTCCATGGAGGGCCTCTGGGGACTCGAACCCCAAACCTGCTGTTTAAGAGACAGCTGCTCTAGCCTGTTGAGCTAGAGGCCCGATGGCAGATTGCCGACGAATCGAACGCCGCTGCGTGGTTTTGGAGACCTCGCTGATCCCAGATCGCAACCTATGGCGGTCCCAAGGAGGATCGAACTCCCGACTCAGCCGTGACAGGGCCGTGTTTTGCCACTAAACTATGGGACCATGGAACACCCGGAGGGAATCGAACCCCCGACCACTGCGTTCGAAGCGCAGCACTCTGTCCACTGAGTTACGGGTGCATGGAGGCGGCGGAGGGATTCGAACCCCCGGATAGATGGTTTGCAGCCATCTGCCTTTCCTCTTGGCTACGCCGTCTTGGTGACCCTACGGAGAGTCGAACTCCGCTTTCCGCCTTGAGAGGGCGGTGTCCTGACCGATAGACGACAGGGTCGATGGTGGAGGGACGGGGAATCGAACCCCGAAGTCCTGCGTGCAAAGCAGGCAGTTGCCCATTAGCTTATCCCCCCATGGTGGATAGGGACGGAATCGAACCGCCGACGCCGGGCTCTTCAGACCCGCGCTCTACCCCTGAGCTACCTATCCATGGAATGGCGACAGCGGGGCAACCAGCCCCACCCGCTTCACCGTCAGTCGGTCGTTACGCAACGCGGCTCAGTCGGCCCGTCAGCCAACCTCAACGCCACGGCGGGCTTTTACCCGCACCCGGCCATCCACTGGTTTGTAGGGACCGAGACGTGCCACCCCGGTGGGGCAGCCGACCCTGCACCGGTAGCACTGCGGTACCTTCCGACAGTTAGCGACCTTCCCAGGCTTAGGAAGTGCCTTCCCCGCGTGAACAACGGGGGCCTCGGCCATGCCGCCACATTTCATTATAGCACACTACCAGATCTTGTCAAGTACCGCAGACTAAATTTGGCGGAGGGCCGGAGATTCGAACTCCGACGGGCAGACGCCCGACTACCGGCTTCGAACCGGATACGTTGCCGTTCCGTCAACCCTCCATGGCGATGAGAGTGGGATTCGAACCCACGGGCCAGGCTCATTGCCCAGCCACCCGCTTAGCAGGCGGGTGCTTTCGACCACTCAGCCATCTCACCTGGAGCCCTTGACGAGGATCGAACTCGTGACCTCCGCCTTACCAAGGCGACGCACTACCACTATGCTACAAGGGCCTGGAGCCGAAGAGCGGATTCGAACCGCCAACCTACACTTTACGAAAGTGCCGCGCTACCGTTGCGCCACTCCGGCATGGTTGCGGGGGCAGGAATCGCACCTGCGACCTGCTGGGTATGAGCCAGCCGAGCTGCTACTGCTCCACCCCGCGTGATGGTGTAGAGAATGGTGGGCAGGGTAGGACTCGAACCTACGAAGGCCCGAAGGCCGTGTGGTCTACAGCCACATGCAATAGCCGCTATGCGACCTGCCCTTTACGTTTCCGAGCTAAATCTAGAGAGTATTTTGCTGGGTCTTCTCGGCGCCGGCGCATTCGCATACGACGCCCTTCTTTCTCCGAAGACCATTTCTTCCACGGTTTACTAGACGCGCTTATATTACACTTAATGTGACTGTAACTGATATTTTTTACATCAAAGAAGGCCGCTCTTGGGTCGTCCGCACCCTGCCACGGCGTCATGTGCTCTATAGAAAAATCTTCAATAGCATTTATTGGATTTCCGCATTGGAAACATCGGTTCTCTCCAAGGCGACAAATCAAAGAGAACAGAATAGCCTTTCTCAATTTATTTGTGGCAGTACCATACGGCATGCCAAGCTGGTTTGCCTTTTTTGCATTATTACCCATCTCTGGCCTCCGCCATTGACGTGGAGCCGAGTACAGGATTCGAACCTGCTACCTGCCGCTTACAAGGCGGCCGCTCTACCCAGTTGAGCTAACCCGGCAAGTTTTACAACACATTACGCAGTTGGTGCGTCACTCCGGCGGGAGGCTTTCTCACGCCTCCGGTGGCACGCCTCGCAGAGAACCACACACTTGTCTATCTCTGCTTGCAGCCTCTTCGAACCTACAAAATGCCGCTCGTGGGACGCGTTCCCGATAGTAAAGGACTTCTCCGTCCGGTCCAGGTGATGGAAGGTCAGGTTCGTCGTAGCCCCGCAGTCCTTACAGAAGACCCGGTTCTCGACAATCTGTGCCATCGCCTGGCGTTCCTTGAGACGGTTACGAGCCGCACCCTTCATATCAGTTGGTTGGGGAGGAAGGAGTCGAACCCTCATTCACAGGTTCAAAGCCTGTTGTCCTGCCGTTAAACGACTCCCCAATGGCTGCGAGACAAGGATTCGAACCTCGGCTTCAGGGTTCAGAGCCCTGCGTCCTACCACTAGACGATCCCGCAATGACGGGAAGAGCGCAACTCCCCCATCTACTCCTATTATACCACACTTTTGGCGTTTGTCAAGTCCCTTTCGGGGTCCGTGATCAGGATCCCGTCTAGATGGTCCACCTCGTGCTGGAGGACCCTCGCCAGGAGCCCCTGAGCCCTAATGCGGACTCCCTTGCCCCGCCTGTTCTTGCCCTCCGCCGTCAGGCAGTAGGCTCGAGCTACGGGCACCGCCACATCCGGGATGGACAGGCAGCTTTCCACAGCTACCTCAGTCCCGGAGGCCATCCGCAGCACAGGGTCTACCAGAACGTGTGTTTGTCCCTCTAGCTCGACTACCAGAATGCGCTTGCTGACCCCAACTTGGGGGGCGGCCAAACCAAGCCCGCCAACCTCCTGTAGAGTGGCGATCATATCTTCGATCAGGTCATAGTCCTCTGTGCCCAGCCGGCCGACCGCCTTGGCCTTCCGGCGGAGCACCGCCTCCCCTGGCCAACCTACAGTAACTATCGTTCTAGTACCTACCCGCATATTTTGACTCCAGCCATTTTATAAGGGTCTCCAAAGTATACACCGTATTATTCCTCTGGTACTCGTTTAGGTGCAGGGTCCACGTCGCCGCCCGGGGGCGCTTGATCCATGGCGTGGACGAGGCGGGCATCGCCGTCGTGTTAGTCAGTCTTCGCCGCAGTGCCATCACCGTCCCCTATCTGGGCAGCCCGTAAGAGCAACTGCCTGACCCTGAATGCACGTAGGGCCTCCCTGGCCACAGGTGTCTGCTCTAGCGCTCGATGGACATGTTCTAAAACCTCCACAGCCTCAATGCCGGAATCTGTGTAGGCTTCTTTGGCAACGATCGTCTGGGCCTTCTCCAGAGCCTCACGCAGGATCACCAGTTCGGCCGTCAGCCGGGCTATAGTCGTATTCTTGCTCTGCCTAACGGCGTCTAGCCGCTGGGCCGGTGTTCGCTTTGCCACGTTTCCTCATCCTCCTAGGTTGTTTCTTGCGTCTCTTTGGTTCGTGAACAAGATTATGGAACATGTTACCACTCTCGAGTAAAAGTGTCAACGTGCTCAATTCCGTAATGATTGTATCCTGATTCCACTCCTCCACCCTCACATGATAGACTAGTGTGGGTGATATGGATGACGACATCCGGCCCGGTGGTAAGTTCAGTGGCGTAATAGTAAGGGTTAGTTCCATCTTTACCTTTCACCGACAATCCACCTCGAATGCCTGGATGCATAGAAACGGGCCGAATGTAAGAATTCAAGGTACTGAACTACCTCTGCCAGAGTGCGTTTGCTTGCCTACCCTAGCCCCGGCAAAGCCTCCGGCTAGGGCCTTCCTGATACGTGCTCGAAAGGGTACCATTCTGCCCTCAATCTCATTATATCATAGGCTTTTCATTTGTCAAGCCCTAAATTGAGGGCTCTCCGATTTCGGGCTCTCCGAGCCCTACCCTAAAGGTCCCAAACCCTATTAAAACCTGGCCAAAAGCCCTCCCGAAAGGGTCGGGAATGGCCCTCGATGGGTATGGCTAGGGTACAGACACATAGCAACCCGTTCTTGTATTTAGTCCCGTTCGAATCATTGCCGGTACCACTAGAAATTGACCCTAAAGTGATCTATCTTGGCGCCAAAGTGATACCCTAAGTACCTAAATTTGGTTGTTTGGGACTCCAGTACCCTTCCCGGGGTGGCCCGGGGTGTCATATAGGGGGGTAGTATGGCCTCGATGGCCTGGGGTAGTGGGTAGGGTGGGATATGCAAGAATGGTGGGTGGGAGGGTGCGTATACCACTAGGGGTCGTGGTCGCGTCAAGCCCATACTACCAGGGGTGGTAGTCCGTAGGGTGTCGCCGGGGTGTTTCTGCGGAAATGCAGGCGGGCCGGGTACACACCGCCACGCGCGTAGTGCCTCTTACCTAGAACTGCACTACCAAGATATAGCCCCCTACCCCCCCAGGTTCAGGGTCGTGAAAAGAGGGTGAAGGGTTGGGGAACGTACCTGGCCCTTCGTGGAGGATAGTTCGATGGCGAAGGACTACGAGAAGGCGCAGGTGGTCGCGTTCGTGCAGTTGCGGGCTGTCGAGTTACGTGCGTTGGCAACGGCGGAGCCGGGGACGGCGACGGCCGTGCAGGCGGAGTTGGCCCGACGCAAGCGCAACCGGGACAAGCGGCTTGCCGCATGGCAGGCGCGTCAGCCGGTCAAGGCACCACAGCCGGCGACGGTGGACCTAGACGCCCTGGTGCAAGCCGTACGGAAGGCACTAGGACGCTAGGCCCGTAGGGCCGGGCAGGGAACGGGAAACCTGCCCGGCTTCACGTCTTTCACGCGCGTAGTACTTCGGATCTAGTTCTAGGTAACTAGATACAGCCCCCATCCCCCAAGCCGGGGGTTCGTGAAAAGGGGTGAAGGTCGGCGGTATTGGCCCTACTGTCCGGGGCTAGCATCTGTGGCCGGAGGGAGGTGAATCACATGGCGACGAAGAATCTGCCGGCGTTCTCCAGCGGTGCTGTCGTGAACGCCTACCAGGGCGAAGGGAGCATCACCCTGCGATTCCCGAAGGGTGCCTACCCCATCGTGCGGGGGGCGTTGAACGCGCTAGGGTATGCCCTGCCGGAGCAGCCCACGACAGACCGCAAGTCGGCGGCCGCGTGGCTGATGGCCGATGGGAGCCAATCCTTCGCGGCACCCCAGCCTGCGGTCGTGGGCAGGCAGGGCCGGAAGGCGAAGGTCAGCAACGAGCAGGTGCTCGCGGCTGTCACGCAGGCCATTCGGGAGAAGTTGGGCCTGTGACCAACACAGGCGGGGGTGGTGCGACCTATGTAGGTGCCGCCCCCGCTTGACTTGGGGGCAGAACAATGGGTATCGGCGCTCTACTGCTATGTTGGGATTGTAAGCGGCCGGACGTGTTCCCCTGCTCGGAAGAGGATTGGATTCACATGGGCCGTAGATACGGAACCCATGTCTGCCGTCACTGTGGTGCCAGGGGCGACCGTACCGACTTTTCCGCCAGGTTTTGGTTCGTAGGTGTGGACCTGCACGGGACCGCCTTCGTAATTCCCCGTGAGCCGACCCGTGGGGACGGGTATCGCTTCGGTCTTGGCCCATTCGAGTATGAGGACGCAGAACAACGGGCCTACCTATGGAACACAACGGAGGTAACCCATGAGCCAGGAGGAATCTAGCCTTGCACGCCACATCCAGAGGTCGCAGGAGGCACAGGCAATGTTCCGGTCTATAAATGGGCCTGCGGCCGAGTTCCTACTCACGGTCCCAGGCTACGCTCTTGGTAGGTGCCGCGTCGAATCCGAAGGGCTTGTGGATTACCTCCACGTCGTTGGAATCCCTGCGGAACTCATCTTACTGTCGCATGGCATGGGCAATTGGATCAATCACTACGCCGTGCGCGTAGGCTACTACATCATCGACCTGACGACAGCACAGTTCCCCTGCTACGAAGAACTCGGCGATAGGCCGGTGGTATTCCCATACACCGACCTTGCCCGGTGGAACTACGCTGAAGTAAGGCCGGTAGTGAACAAGCCATGAGGCGTATTGGCATCGTTGGCAACGGGCAGGACAAGTTCACCCCACCCCAGGTGCAGATCGTAGGTGCCCTGATACGGCAACTCTTGCGGGGTATCCCTGGGGCTGTCGTGATTTCTGGACACTCCCCTGTGGGTGGGGTGGACATTTGGGCAGAAGAGGCAGCCAACGAACTTGGTCTGCCTGTTGACATCAAAACCCCGCGCCAGCACTCATGGCATGGAGAATACGGCTACCGCGCCCGAAACCTGGACATCGCCAGGGATTCTGACGAAGTTCACGTCATCGTTGCACAATCGTACCCGCCCGGTTACAATGGACGTAAGTTCAAGGTCTGCTACCACTGTCAGAACCACGCCCAGCCGCCCCATGTGAAGTCGGGTGCCTGCTGGACGGCTTGGCAAGCGGCAAAGATGGGCAAGGCCGTGTTCTGGCACATCATTCCATAGGGGAAGGAGCGAGTCACATGGAAAGCACCAAGTTCACGGATAAAGAGCGGCGTCAAGTAAACTCCGCCGCCAACGGAATTGAAGATGCCATCATGGAGGTCATCAAGGAAGCCCTGCCCGACTTGAACCTGGTAGGCGGGCAGGTCATGTATGCTATTGGTCTAGCCTTGTCGCACAGTCTCCTGCGGGCGGCAGACGAGTATGTGTCCGACGACATGAGGGTCGAGTGGGTTGGGATCGTCTGCGAACTGGCAATCGAGATCGTTCGCACTATGTCCAAGTCAGGCGGACCGCTTCACCGACGCCGGAATCTGGGAAGGTTGCCACACGGCCCAGACGACGAAGATGACGGCGAAGGCGAAGACGACGACACCACACACTAGGAGTGATGCAAGATGCCCAAATTGTTCGGTTTAGTCACACACCTTATGCGGTGGGCATCGTGGCGACCACCCCGTATCGGTAGTGTGCTGGATGCGTATGTCTCACACCGCATGGTCTGCCCAGCACACGGAGAGTACGAAGGTGCCGATTGCCCCATGTGCGACTTTGAAGTGGAGTATTTCGAGCAGACAGGGAAGTGGCCGTGACCTTCTGCCCAGCAAGTCTACTTTGCAGTGAGAAGAGGAGGAGATAAGCCGTGGCGAGAACAGAGGCTAGACAGGTGGCAGAGATGATTGACATTGTGAAGAAGGACGCACGGGGGAGAGGGGCTTTGATTGACGATAAAGGTCAGCCGTGCGCGCTCGGGGCCTTGTTCCAGGCTGCTGGGGAGCAGCGCCTGGGGGTGCCCGGTGTTCGCCCGAAGTTGTTTAGGTTGTTTCGGCGGTTCCCCGTCCTGCGCTACGGCTGCCGTGTGAGGGAGGTGTGGGTGACGAACGACACCTACATTGACGTAAGGTCCCGGCGGAAGGCCCTGATCGCTCTGTTCAAGTCGTGGCTCCCCGTAGGGCGATGGACTTGAACTGTTCTCTTGAGCAAGTAGTACTGTCCGACGACGAGATGGCTAGAGAGCGAACCTATGCCGTAGACCAGGAGACAAGTGGGTGGACATCGTTTGGGCTGTCGTTGGTGCAGTTGCTCTGTTGTACCTCTATACATTCCTCACAGAAAGGAAGGAGCCATGAGCAAGTGTTGGTAGCGGCTATCGAGTCCTTCGGCAAGGAAGATGGACGACCAGCCAGATGAACCGCGCCCGGCTTTGGATTGCTTTCGGGATCACCCGTTTGGCCCATTGGCTCTGCGACCTCATCGCAGGCACGGCCGCAAGCCTAGCGGAGTTCATCGCACCAGGAGGGCAGGAAAATGAACCATAGGCCGCTTGATGTGCTCGACCTGTTTCTCCTACCTGTAGCATGGCTGATGCTGAACTTGAGCCTTATATGCATCAGGGCGTCCCGCCTCTTCCTGAAGGTGGCGAACGTCGTGGACAGTGCTGCTCTACGGGTGGCACGGACCACTAGGGAGGAAGCGGAAAGAGGTTCAGCAGACACAGCCTCCCTACTTGCCATCGCCGGGCTTCTTACCCTGATTGGAGCCTGGAAGTTGTTCAATACCCTTACTGTGCCACCATCCGTCCTCTTCGGCCTTGCGGTAATCACTTTAGTGGTACTCGGTGCCACGTTGGCCTTGATGGCATGGACAAGGATGCTAGACGATGGCTAAACTCGAAGGCGCACAACTTGCCGAACAGTACCACGGTGAACCTCTGCCCTATCCGCATCTGCTCGAACCGAAACTCGACGGGCTGCGCGGGATTGCCCTCATCAGCGATGATGAGATACGGTTTGTCAGCCGGAACGGCAAACCGTATCACAACACAGAGGCAGTAGCCAACAACATCCGTGACCTGGGCCTAACAGGAGAATGGGTGCTGGACGGGGAACTATTTGTGGATGACTGGAACACCACAGCCCACACCGTCCGGTCAGAGAAGCGCGTCATCGAATACGACAGGCTCATGTTCATCATCTTCGACATCATGGAGAGGGAGGATTGGGACGCCGGGCGAAGCAAGTCCACGCTCCAACAGAGGTGGGACGCCCTGGTATACCTCATCGGGACTGATGAGTTCTCAAACATCAGACTCTCCCCGCACCGCATGGTGTCCACGCCAGAGGAAGTCTACGTCGCCGCCCGTGAGTTTGTTGCCCGGGGGTACGAAGGGGCCATGCTGAAGGACCCAAGGGCTATCTATCAGCGGCGTAGGTGGTCGGCGTGGCGCAAGGTAAAGTTCGCGAACGACTACGACGTTGTGGTCGTGGGCGTCCAGCCGGGCGAAGGCCGGCACAAGGGCAGGCTCGGTGCCATCGTATTCGAGCATAACGGGATTCGCTCGGAGGTGGGCACGGGCCTGACTGACACCCAACGTGACGAACTGTGGACGTTGTATCAGCAGGGTGGGCTGGTAGGCAAGACCATCGAGATAACATCACAGGAGATTACAGGCGGCGGCCACCATCGCTTCCCGGTCTTTGTGCGATTGAGGGAGGATAAGTAGTGTCATCCTGTAGTGTCATCTTGAGGAGGAGGAAGTAATGCTGGACGTTGACAGGGGGAGCGGTTGGGACGCCACCCAGCCCGACGTAGCGGAGCCGAGGGGTGATGAGGCTACGGCGCCGGCAGGCTATAGCCGGCCCCCACTGTGAACGTGTCATCCTGGGGAGGAGGTGATGACTAATGGGCCGGTACTTGGGCATCGAACTCGTCTTTGCGTTCATCCTGGCGGGGCTGGTAATCTACCTGTTCTACGTCCGACTCCGGCGTGTCAAGCGGTACGACCCTGACGACGGCGTGAACCACACCGACAAACCCTAAACGGGCTATCCAAAGAGGAGGTAACACATGGCATCACTTGCAAAGTTCGTGCTCGTCTTGATTGCCCTGGGCGTAGGTGCGCTACTAACCCTGCGCCTTCGCGCTGTCAAGGATTCCCGCACTGGACAGACCGAGAGTGTGCTCGGCTACAGCATCGGCGGAGCCGTCGTTTCGATGTTCCTGCTCATCGGCGCCTTCGCTCTTACGCCCGCTTTCGGGTACATCCCCGTCGGCCACCGTGGGCTGGTCGTTGGCCCAAGCGGCGTCGTCATGATTGACACCAACAGCGACGGCAGGACTGACACAGGTAAGGTACTTGGGGAGGGGTTCTACTTCGTGACTCCGTTCCTCTACAACGTCGAAGTTCTATCTGTCAGGACGGAAGCATTTACTGCGGAGGCAGAGGCCGCATCCAGTGATTTGCAGGATGTGAAGGCCACAGTCACCATCAACTACCGTATCGAGCCGAACAATGTCTGGCGCATCTATCAGCAACTCGGCACCGACTGGCAGGCCAAGGTGTTCACCCCTGCCGTGCAGGAGGCTGTAAAAGCCAGCACGGCCCAGTTCAACGCCGAAGACCTCATTCAGCAGCGACCCAAAGTAGCGTCTGCCATCCGGTCGGTGCTGGAACACCGTGGGCAACTCTTCGGATTCGAGATTCAGGCCGTGTCCATCGTGAACTTCAACTTCGGTGCGGAGTTCAATAAGGCTGTCGAAGCGAAGGCCAGGGCCACCCAGGAAGCCCAGACCGCCGAGCGTAACGTGCAGCGAGTAAGGGCGGAGCAGCAGCAGAAGATCCTGGAGTACCAAGCCGATGCCACCCGGCGACAACTGGAACTTGAAGCCCAGGCCGCAGGGCAGAAGGCGCAGTTGCAAAGCATCACACCGATGCTGATTCAACTACGGTACGCTGACGCTGCCCTTGAGATGTCCAAGCGGTGGGATGGCAAGACCCCACTCTGGATGACCGGCACCGGCGGGCTATCTACGCTGTTACAGGTGGCACCGCCAACGGAACGGCCACCGGGCGCGCCTGCAGGCGTTGGCCGGTAAGAAAGTCGTGCGTCCCTAGAGGCGCACGGGTGCAGAGCCTACTTTAGCGGCTCGTGGCGGCCATAAAACCGTCGGTTGCAGCCGGTTGGGACCCAAGGGGTAGGCTGGCCGGGAGCGGGAGGAGCGACCCGGCACCAAAGAGGGGGGCAGGCCACGTCCAGACCGTTTCTTCTTGCCAGTGTAGGACGGGACCCCAAAGGGAGGGAGCAGGGAGCCATGAAAGAAGTGAATGAACTGGTCATCGTGTTTTGGGTTGTCATCATTGCCGTCATTCTGCTGCCGTTCTGGCCGACAAGGAAGAGGGAGCCATGAACGACGACACTCACCCCATTTTGAAACTCTACCAGTGGCTGGAGCAATACAACCGGGAAGAGGAGGAATGTAATAAAAAGGCACGACAAGCCATGACCTTCTATCTGCCCGTACTCCGAGCAATGGGCGTAAGCCGAGTCCTAGTCTACTTCGATGGAAGTGGGGACAGCGGATCTATCGACCGCCTGGAGATTCGTAGTTCAGCCACAGCGGAGGGTGTCATCAGCGCACTTGCCCGATGGGAAATACCTAGCCACATCACCGAAGCCTTGGGCGAAGCGGCATACACCGTACTACCAGGCGGGTGGGAAATCAACGAAGGTTCATCAGGGTACGTTGAACTTGACGTAAGAACCGGGGAAATGAGCGTCCACATCCAATGGAATCCACCGGACACTGATGAGGGGGAGGGTGAGGACGAATGAGGCCCGTCAAGTGTAGTGCCTGCGGTGGGTATGGCACACGGCTTCGGAGGACGGGATTCGAGCCAGAGGATGCGATCATAAGCGAACCGTGTGAGCACTGTGAGGGGACAGGACTCGACATCCTGGCGACGGCGGAGAGTCTCGGGCCGTTATTCATTGGTCTCTCGGCGGTCCCTGGTCCCGACATGAATGAGCGGGATGCACTCATTGACGGCGGCCGTCCGGTACGGAGATAATGGGAGAGGGAGTGCAACCAAGTGAACAGGCTGACGCACAACCGTATAAAGTCGTACTATGCTCAGGTGCCGGGCGTCCGTCCGGCATACAAAGACTTTGGCGCCGGGAACTTCATTACCAATCCCAACTCCGATTGTTCGTGCGCCGTCCCTGTAGCCCTGCAAGTCGAAGGCGTGGGCGACGAACTACGGATGGCATTCAGCGGGGCACATATCCCTGTCGTGGAGTGGTATCGGATTGCTTCCGATGCCCTGGGGGTCACAAAGGGCTACCTTGTGGGATGGGTCAAGGGGCTTGAGGCCCACCAGGACCGAGAGTTTGGGCCTCCAACCGGAGTTGACCAGTACATGGGCTTTGAAGATGCCACGGCTTTCTGCCAGTGGGTAGATTCTCTGGAGGGTAAGTGATGCATCCACGGGAGCACGCGCAATCATCGGCTCGTAAGTGGGGCGGCAGGCTGGAGGATTACCTGCCCATCCACGACTGGTTCGACGAGAGCAAGAGCCACCTGCCCGACATCAGGCATCGTGCCCTACGACACCACGCCCAAGGAATCTTCTGGGCCGAAGAGGTCTTTGGGCACACTATCGCCAACAGCGCCGGCAAAGAGATTCCTGTGCGATATGTCGGGGAACAGCACGTCAAGGAGGACTTGGGCCGCATCCCTATCATCGCCGACTGGTTCAGGAACCTTACGCTCGAGCCGTGGATGCTAAAGGGCGGCCGCGACCCCGAGATTTCGGTGGTCTTCGATGGAGCCGAACTGCTCCACGGTTTTATCCCGTCCGACCAGGATGATCCAGACATGTGTGAGGTATGCGGGCGGGACCGGGGATACACACACCACATACGGCCGCTTGGTGTAACCCGTGACTAAAACATACGATGTGGTAGCAACGTACGAAGAAAATTCACTCCGGCCTGTGGAATGGCCCAACCCACACGACATTATGGCCCTAGAGTCCTATGGGGTGCTCCAGGTGCTGATAATCTTCCATCTGTCGTGGGATGGTGCCATCAGCAAGTATTTCCAGGTCCTTGGTTCGCACTTCGGTCAAGACGAAGGACTGGTCATGGCCCGCCTTGGAAGGGAAGGTTTCTCCGCCGCCCTGTCAGGTCTAAAAGAAACTACTGAAGAGGTACTCGCCAAACGCTACAGCAAGGAGTACGAAGGGAACTACGAAGGCACTATCGTTGTGGACGTGAAGCATGGCACCTATCTCATGGGCACAGGAGGGACGTAATGGGGGGGGCCTGACGGACGACTCATTACCTGAAACATGGCTCCCGTCACTAGTGCTTCACCTTGAGGACTTCCTCAAGACAAGGACAAGGATGACGTGAGAGAGCGGGTGAAACGTGCCAAGGAAGCCGAAGAATCCTGGTGATGCCAGAGAGCCAATCGAAGAGGCCGGCCCATCACGTACAGGCGATATCGTGAACGGCGAATGGTGGATGTTCGTCCGATGGCTCAAGCACAATAACACAATCGAGCAGGTTCATCCCCTACTACAAGAGGTCCAACGGACTCTCGGTTCTGCCCACCTGACCTATGCCACCATCCGCCGATTTCTTGACTCGAAGGACCCACAGTTCACATTGCGGCAGATGCAAGAGCAGCATGGTGCTGCACCAGCCGCCAGAGAGGCGGCAGAGGGAGGGGAAGATGGAAAGGGATAGGGCAGTTCTGGCTTTGAAGTCCGCCGTGCGCCACACTCTCCTAGTGTGGGATGCCACTCACGACCTAGAGACGGCACTCGACGCTAAAGAGGTTGGAGAGGAGGAAAGATACGACCTCCTTGCGTTCATCGAGCAGGTTGCTGTGGGATTTGACACCTCAGAACAGGTTACAACCGAAGCCATGAGCAACGCACTCGACAATTACCTAACCTACCTAGGTGCCATCTCCGCCGGGATGGCAGCCGGGGACGAAGAAAAGGGGGACGATGATGGCGAACCCAACTGACGTCTGCGGTCATCCAAAAGTTGCGGTCGGTGTCACGCTCAACGAGCCGCCCCTGAAGTTACGCGGCTTCTTCAACGCTGAAACCGGAAAGGCGATTCGGCTCCTGGCACCACGTACGTCCGCTGACTCAGTCCCATCCTGCTTGCCATGACACAAAAGGAGTGCCAAGACCTGGGCATCCCATTCGAGATTCTGCCTGACAACGAATACAAGGCTATCGCGCCGGAAGGGGAGGACTAATGCAGATTGCCCGTGTGCTCTCGATCCCAATCCAAATCCATATGCCAGTCCTAGTCATCGGGGAGCCAGGTGTCGGTAAGACCGCCACCATGTATAGCATCTCCCGTGCTCTTGGCTGGCACCTGGAGGTAGTCATCGCTTCCATTCGTGAGCCGGTGGACTTCTCTGGCTTCCCGTCCTTCAAGGACGTGCAGGTGGGGAACCGCATCCTCAGGGGCACCAGCCTTGCTGCACCCGACTGGGCACTCCGGTGCCTGGACACCAGTGGGACCTGCACTAGCCCACACTGCCCGTTCTACGACCGGGAACACCCTGTTGCGGGGCCGAGCATCATCCTGTTCGACGAGATCACTACAGCCGCGCCTGCCGTACAGGCCGCCCTGCTCCGCCCGGTGTTTGAGGGTGTGGTCGGGGAAGTAGCCTTGCCCAAGATTGCGGCACGGGTGGCTGCTGCCAACCCGGCGGAGATGGCTGCCGGTGGGTGGGACCTCACCGCCCCTCTCGCCAACCGCTTCATCCATCTGCCCTGGAAGTCCGAGACGGATGAATGGATTGAAGGCTCGTTGGCCGGGTGGCCGGAGCCGAAGTTGCCCATGCTCCCCGCCAAATGGATGGACCACTACCCGGACGCCATCACCAAGGTCGTTTCTTTCATCCGGGCCAAGCGCCAGTTGATTCAGATAGTCCCGGAGACAGAGGAACAGAAGGGCCGGGCATGGCCAAGCCGGCGCACCTGGACTATGGCCGCCCGCGTTTTGGCTGCCTGCAACAGCATCAACGCCGACGATGGCATCCGCATCCCACTCATTGCCGGGTGTGTAGGCGTAGGACCTGGACAGGAGTTCGTGAACTGGCTCAAGCACCTGGACCTGCCCGACCCGGCAGACCTCATCAAGAACCCGGAGTCGTTCAAGTTGCCCAAGACGGGCGACCAGCAATTCACCATCCTAGCGTCAGTGGCTACCTATACTGCCGGCAAGATCGAGAGTGACACCCTCACCAACAAGTCGAAAGAAGCCATCTGGCGGGCCGCCTGGAAGGTCATGGGAATGGCCGCCGAGCAGAACGCCAAGGACATCGCCGCTGCGGCAGCGAAAACCCTGGCCAACCTGAAAGCCAAGCATCTGTGGCTACCCCTGCCAAAGGAGGATATCAAGCAGTTCGTGCCGCTCATGAAGCAGGCTGGCATGCTTGATGACGACTGATGCCCAACAGCGACGACGCTGTCACCTTGAAGGCTGGCTTCACCGAAGATGGGAAGGTAGAGGTCCTGAAGGTGAAGTGCAACAACGGTGAGTTGCACCGCCTACAAATCAAGGATGGTAGAGTGCTCCTGCTTGACCACCCGCAGGACGAGATTGAGGCTGAGCAGGTGATGACCAAACTCGGTGGCCGCCCTTGCGAATGTGTCCGTTTTCTCATGTGGGAACGCCAGAACATGAAGAGAAACCGATGAGATGGCCGATGAGATGGCCAAGGTGGCCACGCTTCCAGCCTGTCGCTGTAATTGGGAAGTCGGGCGCCGAGACAATGCCGTTCGAACTCCAGGCAGCCCGTCTCGCCCTGGGTGACAAAAGACCCTACCTCCAGACACTTCTCTACAGCCTCATCCCGCTTGAGAGAGCAACAGGAACTATGGGGCCACTTCCAACTCTGGCCGTAGACAAGTTCCACCGACTTTACTATAATCCAGAAGTGGGCACAAAGTGGAATCAAGAACAACTCATGGCGGTGCTTTACCATGAGGTCCAGCATCTGCTTAGGGAGCATCCGGGTCGGGGGGAGGACAACCACGCCGACCCGACAATTTTCAACATCGCCGGGGACCTGGAAATCAACGACGACATTCAGGATGAAGAGGGCGGTACGTTCAAGTTGCCCAAGCCCTATCTTCACCCGAAGAACTTCGAGATGAACGGTAAGAAGTTCGAATGGCCTACTGGGCTAATGGCGGAGGAGTATTACGCCAAAATCCTGAAGGAAATCCCACCAGAACTCAAGCAAGGCGGTAAAGGCGGTAAACAGGAAGGTGGTGGCGGCCAGCCCCAGCCCGGCCAGGGAGCAGGCAAGGACCAACGAGTCAAGCAGGGTCAAGTCCAGCCCGGTGCGGGGTCCTGCGGCTCGGCATCCCACGGTCAGAAGGAGGAATGGGAGGAGGAAGGGCCTGGAGGCGCTGGAAAAGACGGCAAGCCAGCCCCTAACGGCGTTAGCCGGGCCGAGTCCGAACTCATCCAGCGCAAGGTGGCAGAGGACGTCAGGGACTACGACCCAAACGCAGAAGGGAACAAAGGCCGGGGTGACGCGCCAGCCTGGATGAAGCGATGGGCCAAGGACAAACTGAACCCAAAGGTCCCTTGGCAGAGGGTTCTGGCGGGTGTGTTCCGCAGGGCCATCGCGGATGTAAGTGGCATGGTGGACTTCACCTACCGCAAGCCGTCCAGGCGCATGGGTGCCAACCCCGACTTCGTGCTTCCGGCGTTCCGCCGGCCCATGCCACGCATCGTCTTCGTCGTGGATACCAGTGGTTCTATTTCCGATGCTATGCTGGCCCAAGACTTGGCGGAGGTCGCCCAGGTGCTGAAGACAGTGGGTGTATACGGCGGGATTACCGTAATGTCTGTGGACCACGCCGTCGGAACCTGCAAGAAGGTCATGTCCGTCAAGCAGGTGGACCTCATTGGCGGCGGTGGTACGGACATGGGCATTGGGTTGGCCCACGCCGAAACCCTGAGGCCCAAGCCGGACATTGTGTGCGTCTTGACCGATGGTATCACACCCTGGCCAGGAAAAGCACCCAAGGGGTTCAAGGTTATCATCATTATCATGGGCAAGAACGCAATGCCAACTCCACCCTGGGGACGGGTGTTGTACATTGACGACCCTATGAAGGGAGTGAGGGACTGATGAATTCTACGAAGATGCCTGTCGAGCGCAACGCCATAATCGAAAGTGCAGACATCAGCAATGACGACCACGGGGTTCTCTCGGCCTGGATTCATTTGGACTACGGCGGGAGTGGTCAGGGGTTTGGCGGCTACGTCCTATACCTGCCGGGTAACTTCAGGCACAGCACCAACCAAAAGAACTATGCCGGCCTGTTCATTTGGCGTGTGATGGAAATTGTAGGTGTCGAGCAGTGGTCTGAACTGAAAGGCAAAACAGTTCGAATTCGGCACACTGACGACAAAGTCCACGCCATCGGGCACATCGTCAACAATGACTGGTTCGATCCGTCCGTCGAGTTTGCGCGACTGAGGGAGAACACATGAGTTACCGCTGTCAGAACTGCGGCGCCAGGATTCCTCCGAACAATCCGGCCTTCCGAAAGGTGGTGGAAACCCGTGCCAAGACCTATCCGCGCCGCCCGAAGACAAATCGTTTCGTCCGCCAGGAGCGTCGTATCCCCTGGCCGGAGAAGTGGCAAAAGGAAGGCGGGTTCATCCTCACAGACGACTCTGGCGGAGTGGGCCAAGAGGTCGTCAAAGAGGTCTTGGTCTGTGCCAGGTGCCACCGTGGTTGAAGGGAAGCCGGACACTTTCGGAGGCCCACGTCCAAGAAGTGATAGCGGCAGGCTGGGTCGTAGTGGAGTACCTAGAACCGACCCGGGGCATGAGAAACCACGCTATCATTATAACCTCTGGCCGAAGTCCTCCGATCAGCACTGGGACGTAGCCCGTAACCTGGAACAGTTGTACCGCTTGTTCAAGAAATGGGTCTATTGGGAGGGGTAGCATGGCCTGGAGAAAGGACCCGTCTACCGGAGCCTGGAAGCGGTATCGCCGGACCTACAACAAGGAAACGCAACAGTGGGACTACAAAGAAATCAAAGGGCGAAGAAAGTACACCACCACAGATTCGGTAACCATTCAAGTCCGGTGCTCCGGGCATCTGCACACTATTTCGTTTACACCCCATAAGACTGTACCAGGGCGCAAGATACGCCACGGCGGGCGTCTAACTCTGCATCACCACGATATCCACGAAGACTTGCCGCTGGAAAAGGCTATGGTACGGCTCGGACAGGGTAAACTGAGCCGGTGTTTCCATGTCTTCGATGCTTTCGTGGACTTGCAGAAGAGGACTGGTCGCTACGGCAGTGCCTACGTTAGCCGCCGAAGACTTCCTCCAGAGTTGCAGTACCTCCTTCAAGACGTCATCATCCCGGCACTCCGTCACAGGGAGAACATCAAATGGCGCAGGAGTCAGAAGATGATAAACCCAGATCTCCTGGCAATGCCATTGTCTGAACGCCTGCCGTATATTGTGAGCATGGCTGCCAAAACGGCCCTACGGCTGACACGGTACTTTTCTCTGGTGAAGCGCAATCCAGAGACAGACGATTACGAAACAATCGTCGTGCGAGACGATGAATACGGAAGTATTCATGGCTACGCGAACTCATGGCGCGGGGGAATCAGCCTCAAGGCCAAAATCCACCTGTCCCGCTGGTGGAAACTACGTCGGATTGGAGCCGCACTTGTCGAAGGGTTGTTCATCGCAGACTTGGCCCACGAGAAACTACAGGAAAAGTACCCGGTTGGCGAAAACGAGTTGCTGGTGATAGCAGGAAAGCCAATCCAAAACGATATGGTGACAGACGGTCTAGCCGTCATCCAACTGGAGGGCGCGGAGTGGAAACTCGTCAGATGGGTACCCTAACGGCGGCGCTTCTGGTATGGGAAATTGGCGCACGCATGATTGGGTATCCAGTCCTAGTGCCGCCGTCGTTGGTAGTGCCACACCTGGTAGGTGTAGGGCTGTCCCACATCTGGGCTAGTATGCAAGTCGTTCTCCTGGGCTTCGCTCTGGCCGGCACAACAGGTACGGCCGCCGGAATCCTGTCAGTACGTTATCATCTGGCCCACGACCTAGTTGTACCAGTGGCCGACGCCATGCGGAACGTGTCCGCCCTAGCCCTGTTTCCACCACTCATCATTTTCCTAGGTCTGGGACTGTGGAGCAAGGGCTTTGTCATCTTGTGGGCGGCATGGCCAGCCGTGCTCCTATCCACCATCTTCGGATTGACAGCCGTAGACCGGGACGTTGTAGACGCCGCCCAACTTGACGGGGCCGGCCCTTGGATCGTGCTGTGGCACATCACCCTACCACTGTCGATGGGTGTCGTGCTTACAGGCTTGCGAATTGGCATGGGCGCTGGATGGGTAGCCTTGGTGGCCGCCGAGATGCTTGGGGCTAGCCGGGGCCTGGGCTGGCTGGTATTGTCCTATGCCCACACCTTTCAGTTCCCGGAGATGTACGCGGCCATCGTAGTCATAGCGGCCATAGGGTTCTGCATGAACACGGCTCTGCTTTGGCTGCAGGGTACTATCGAGAGGAGGTTATACGATGCGTAGACTGGTGTTGATTCTGGCCGGCTTGCTCTTGCTAATGGCCGCTATCGTGGGGATTGCCCGGTCAGCAGTTCCGCCCAAGGTGCGTTACCTCTCCATCAAGTTCTACGACCCATTCTACATCGCCTACGAGCGGGGGCTGTTTGCCAAGCATGGCATCCGGGTGACCCTGGAGTTCACGCACGCAGGCGGTCCCACCGTGGTTGCCGCCATCGCAGGTGGCTCGGCTGACGTGGGCACTGTAGCCATCCCGGCACTAATCAATGCCACCGTCGCCGGCTTGCCCGTCGTTGGTTTCGCCGACGTACAAAGCATCCTGCCGGGCCAGCCGTTACTGGCATTTTTCGTTAGGAATGATTCGCTAGTGAAAACTCCAGCCGACGCCTATGGCCGAATCTGGGCAGTAAACACGTCTGGCGCGGCGTTCCACTACCTGGCCATACTAGCCCTCAAGCAGTGGAATGTGGACCCGGCCGAGGTGAACTTCGTGACCCTGCCTTTCGATGCACAGGTACTCGCCTTGGAGCACGGCACAGTAGACATCATCGGCCTGCCAGAGCCCTTTGCTACCTACGCCGGGCAGCGTGGATTCCGCCGACTCATCACAGCCCTAGACATCGTCGGCCCCAAACAAGTGACCTTATACGCGGCTAGGCCAGACTTCGATAAGAAGACACTAGCCAAGTTCGTCGGGGCTGTGAACGAGGCCGTCTTGTGGTCCTACAAGAATCCGCAGGAGGCCGCCAAGATAGTCAGCAAGTACACAGGAGTACGGGCAGAGGACATAGTGATTGTGCGGTTCCAGCCTGCCATGCGGGTAATGGTAGACGATTGCCTATGGTGGGCCAACCTCCTGGGCAAGAAGGTCCTGCCCTGCACAGACCGGGTACGCCCTTGAGTGGAATAGTGAGTAGAATAGGGCTAGAGGCACCGATACGTCGCATTTCTGAGAGAGAGAATACCAGAAATGCTTGGCGCCGGGTTCGAAACAGGCGCAAGAAACTGAAGTCAATGACAGTGATAGGAAAGTCCCACGTTATTTGCCTGAAGAAACATCGGCATAACGTGCAGTTTGTGCGGGGTAGTCTTATCGTCCCACACGCGCCCGATGAGTTCCTTATAGACAAAGTCTTTCGTCGACTCGGGCCACGCCAGATGAAGGCGTTCCGGTGCCACAACTTGGTGTTGGAATGGCGCGGCAAACGAAACAAATGGGGCGGCACGAAGACGGATTACAGGAGCATCCCGGAGGACCTACGACATATACGCGAAACAGGGTGGCAAATCACCCGGGCGCGGGCAACCTTTCACCGGTGCCTAAGCCAACTGAACGACTGGACCGGGAATGGTGACATACTGACCGCCCAAAAAGAGAAACGGGCACAACTCCGCATGGTGAGCACGGCCCGGGTACTGCTGGAGCGATACACGAAGCAGGTGAACCTTGGCTCTCGCCCTGCTAAACGCGGTAAGCGAACTGTCCAGGAGTTCAAAGTCAGTTGGGACCCACAGGAAAGAGGACATGTGTACAATCACCTCTCTCTCTGGCGTAAGGCGGCCACGATCATATTCCAGGCCAGTCTATTCTGGGATGTTCACAAAGCCGGCATTGCCATTGCCACTCACTCCACGGAAGGCAAGGTGCTAGTCTTGGAAATCAAATCCAGAAAGGACAAGGTCTTCAAGGTTGAGGCCCTTTACCAATGGATGAAGGAGGAATATGGATGGGACTCGACAGGAAGTTACAGCCCAACCGGAAAGAAGCGCCTAGACCTAGAGTTCCGGGCGGCAACAGTCACCCTGGAGAACGGAACGCCGATGCTGAAGTGGACGACGAAGTGACTTCCAGGATCACAAGGGAGGTGATACGATGAAGGCGGCCCGGCTAAGCAAGGATGATAAGCAGTACCGTTGCGGACTGTGCCTATCATTCGTTCGGGTGGGTGAGTATTACCACGATGGTCACGGCCGCCTGATTGTGAACCATTCAGGTTCTAACCTGGCGTACCATCCCAGGTGCATCAAGAAGGCAGGCAAGAAAACTCAGGAGGTGGTTAGAAATGAGGTCGTACTGGAGCAGCCTAACGGAGAAGGAGAAACTCCTTTGGGCAGCGGGTTTCCTAGAGGGCGAGGGGAACTTCCAGTGGAACAAGACCCCGACAGCCCAGGCGAACCAGACTCAGCCTAGGACCGCTCCGTAGACTCCGGTCTATCTTCGGTGGTAATATCTATCGCCTAAGCCTAGCCGGGGAAAGGGCGAAGGGACGTAAGACCAGGGACGCCCACCGATGGGCCGTACACGGCTTCAAGGCACGTTCCGCGATGGACCGGCTATATCCGCACCTAAGCACACGACGCCAGAAACAAATCCAAGTTGCAAAGGGGAGTGGATTCTGATGCGGAGTTACTGGTCAGGAACCTTGACCATCGGATTGCTGTCGATACCCGTAAAACTCTACGGGGCGGTGAAGAGCCACGACAGTTCGTTCAAGAGGGTTCACAAAAACTGCATGAGCCCAGTGAAACAGGTGAACCGGTGCCCGGAGTGTGAACGGGATGTTCTCCACACAGAACTGACACGGGGTCATGAGTTCACCAAAGGTCGTTTCGTAGAGGTAACGGACACCGACCTGGATAACCTCCCCCTCCCATCGGCAGGGACTATTCTGCTCGATGGCTTTGCTCCCTCCGGCATATTGCCGGACATGCGCCGGGAGAAGTCAGTCTACTTGGGACCGGACAAGGGCGGCGGCAAGGCATATGCCGTGCTGGCAAGGGCCATGCGGGACCAGGGCGTATCGGCTGTGGGCAAGGTGGCTATCAGGGACCGTGAGCACCTGGTGGCTATCGAGTCGCCCGACGGACGGGCACTGACGCTCACCCAAGTCTACTACGCCGATGAAGTGGCGCCGGCTTCCGAGATCCCAGACCTACCGGACACTGACGCCGCCTCCCCCAAGGAGGTTGACATGGCAAAGCAAGTCATCGGCATCCTGCCCTTGGATGGGGCACTGGATAACTACACCGACGGGGCACAGGAAGCCCTGGGCAAGATTCTGGAAGCCAAGGCTACCGGCCAGCCCTTGCCAGAGGTCAGGGTTCGCCCAGCCACCGCACCGGACGATCTGCTCACAGCCTTGAAGAAGACACTGGAGGCCAAGAGGGGGGCATAGGCCATGCATGAGTTCTGGCACTTGCTGACGGATCCTGCCCACTGGGGCCTGGAGATTGTGGCCAATCTAGTCATCGACGGCTTACTCCTGGCCCTGCTCTGGCCCCGACTCCGCTCGAGCGTCTTTCGGCATTTGCATCGTTACATTCAGGACGCCAAAGAGGGTCGGCCTCTTGACAAGGAGGGAGGATAATGATTCCGTTTGTGACATGGCAGTGGGAAGTTGAATGGTACCTAAGTGTTACAATCCTCCTCTGGGCCACCGCGTTTATCTTTGCGGGATACCGGGGCTTCGATGAAGTTATTGAAGGCGTCTCAGCGGACACGAACGTCGCCGTAGTCTTCTTCGTGCCACTATTCTGGCCAGTGATACTTGGCATCGCTGGCCTTATTGTGCCATTCTATTGCTTATGGTGGTTGGGCCGTTGGGTACGCCGTAAGATAGAGTTCTGGCCCAAGGTCATACGCCGGCTTGGGGGTGACAGATCATGAGAGCACCACTCATCGCAATCCTGAAGGTCGCCATGAAGTCGAAGAATAGAAAGACGGGTGAGGTAGTGGCTACCTACCGCACACAGGACTCCTGCCCACTCTCCTGCCCATTCCTCAAGAACGGGTGCTACGCCGAGCATGGGTTCCCGTCATCCTTTGACATCGCCGAGAAGTGGGGCAAGACGGAGGTGGAGACTGTTCAGGAAATCATCGACGCCGCGCCTTTTGGCGGGCTCGTCCGACATCATGTTTCTGGAGATATTGGGCGGCTCGCCGCAGCCACACTGGGTCATCCCGGGTATTCCCCAGGGCAAGATTACAGCGCCAACAAAGAAGACCCCGGGCAGCGCAGTCCTTCTTCTGGCACAGTGCACAACACCCACGGACTTGCGCCTCATACCACTCCTCCGACAGACCATACTTCCATTTCAAGTCAGCACGCCGACGTGCCTGCCGCCATTTCTGTCCTCGACGATACCGAGATATTGCTTCGCGGTCGTACACGGGACACCTCCATCGATTGGACTTACCTAGACCTACTCAAGAGTATAGCACAGAAGCGACCGGACCTCAAGCATATCCTTTACACACATTACTGGAGGGAAGTCACTCCAGACCAGTTCGCCTGGCCCGTGAACGCATCCTGTGAAACGGAAGGGGAGATTCAGGAGGCCCTGGATCGTGGGTTTGAGGCAGTTGTCACAGTGGGCCATCCAACAGATCCGCTAGTGGGTAAGGTAATCGGCGGGAAGAAGGTCATCATCTGCCCGGAGGAGACACATGAGAACGTTACCTGCGCCTCCTGCAAACTCTGCGCCCGGAACCGAAAGTCCATCGTCGCCTTCGTCGCCCATGGGGCTGGACAGAGGAAAGTCAGAGCCGCGCTCAATGCTAAGCGGTGACCTGGAATTCCAGATGTTGGGCACAAGCATAGCCATCATCGAAGACGGCATGGCATACCCGTTCAGGTGGACGAACGGTGCGGATATTATCCACATCTTGGAGGAGTTCCGTAGTTCTCCCACTACTTTTACGTTACCGTGGGCAAAGGTTCTCGTACAGTGGCGGGGTCCGTCTCGCCCCCGCTCCTAACAGGAAGGGGATACCGACATATGAACGCAGAGAACGAAAGGAAACTGTATGCCAACTTCCCGTTCTACACCCGTCCCGGCTGGAAAGAAGGACTCATGGTCTTCGGATTCGAGTGTGGCGACGGCTGGTTCCCAATCCTGTGGGATTTGAGCCGGGACATTGAGAGCATCCTACAACGAGGGCCGGAGGAACTACGAGAGCGATTTCAGGTAGTGCAGGTGAAGGAGAAATACGGTACCCTCCGGGTCTACACCAAGTGGTCCACAGAAGAGATAGAGGACTGTATTGACAGAGCCGAAGCCAGGTCGGCAAAAACCTGCGAGATGTGTAGCCGGCCCGGGGAGACCACTACTAGCAACGGTGGGTGGGTACGGACCGAATGCGACGAATGCCGCTACCATCGGTGGAACAAGAACGGAGCGATCAAACTGGAGCCTCTCGATGAGAACCCCTAAGCCAGCAGTAATTGACAACTCCCAAATCGGGGTGGTCATCATAGCCCTACTCATTTTGTACCTACACGCGATGTCCAGAGGAGGGTGGAGAGATGACTGATGCAACACGCCTGGCACTCATGATTGGGGCCGGGCAAATCCTGATGTACATACTCCTGAGTCTGCCTGGCATCCTGCGACGGGAGAAGCCGGAGCCCATCGCTGCCAGCCCGGCATGGGGTATAGTCATCGGACCCAGTTTAGAGGAACTCCTCTTTCGCGGGATCCCACTGTTCCTCTACATCCGATGGCCCACCTTGGGATTACTGGCTGCCGGGGTATCTCTGTTTCTCTTCGTTGTGGGCCATATTTACCAATGGAAGTCGGGTGACATGGCTACAAACGTGGTGAACCTGCTCTGGAAGTTGATTGTGGGGGGCTGCTGGATGTGGGTAACGTTGGCCAGCGGGTCTATCGCCTGGGCTATCCTGCTCCATGCTTTCAACAATACTGCCGGATATGCCATCTGGTATATCATGAGGAGACGCCACGATGTCGGAGTATAACGACAGGAAACTAGCAGACCAGTGGCGGGAGTTTCCCGAGTCGTGGAAGGGTGCAGCCTTTGAGAAGGTACTGGACGACGTACGCCGCAAGGACCGACGCCGAAAATGGGGCCTCCCGGAGGGGAAACCTGGGTGTAACGATGAAGGCAAGTTATGTGATGAGGGCCTGCGCCTGCTAATGGAAATCGTCGGGGCTTATGCCCGCAAGGAGGACATAACAGCCACTGTGGACCGCTATCTGGAGCACATCACCCTAGAGAGGACGGTGCGCCGGCTACGATGAGTGACCCGTACAACAATCCAGAAGCCCTGGGACTGGATGACGTCATCCGATACATGGAGGGGATTTACGAACTATGGGCAATACGAGCAAGGGGGGAGGACAAAAGTGGGACCGAAGAGAAAGCAAACGCCGCCGAAAGCGGGAGCACTACCCCGGCAATCTAGCGGCGTCTCTAAGAAAGGTAGGACCAGCACGCCTGAAGAACAGGGCCGTGAAGGCATTGTCAAAGAAGAGGCCGAAAAGGGCCTCCGGGCACCAGGGGCAACCCTCTCCTGGGTACTGCCCGACGTACGGACTGCGGACACCTGTGGACGCAGAGAGCGGGGCCTACAAAATGCGGACGGTGCGGCCACCTATACTTGACATGGTTGGACCACCCTTTGAATATGAGGTAACTATCAAACAAACATGGGCAGGTTTCCGGGTCTGCCTACGGGTGCCTTGGGTGGTACCGTGGTCTTTGTGGAAGAACTACCACCACGGTTGGAGTGAAGAGTCCCTGGACATCAGGGGCCTGTTCGACCTGAACGAAGGACTGGTCCGGCTACGGCGCTACCTGGACCCGAATCCGAATACCGCCGCCCGAATCCGAATACCGCCGCCCGTTGGGATGAAAGCGTGGCCCAAATAACGGAACCAGGGGCCGGCCCCGACGGATGGCCGGGCTACTCGGCCCCGGGGTATTATCGGAGTATCCATATGACGATCGTACGCGGCTATTATTAGAAACATTTCCGTCTAAGCCGCGTCCCTAGTAGTCATCGTCATAATACCCTTCGAACGAATCCCCGAACTTCTGGAATCCTACAGTCCGCCGCTTCTCCATCCCAACCTGCGCCGCTTTGATAATCTCCTTCAGTTCCGCCACACCTACCTTTATGTTCCCTTGTGTAACCCGGCTCATGTGCCGGCGGAGAACCTCCGTCGCCACAAAGCGTAACTGGGCATACGACAGAGCAGAATCCCCGCAGGCCTTGATCAATGATTGGGGTGGTTTCAGGCCAGACGGGGAGAAGTAACCCTTAAATGCGGCCTGGGCCATCTCCGTCGACGGCACCTCGAAAGACCAAACCTCATCAAATCGGCCGGGTCGTTTGAAGGCAGGATCCAGTTGGTCCATAAAGTTCGTTGTGGCAATGATGACAACCTGATTCAAGGGTACCACTGCCCCATCCATTATATCTAACAGAGCCTGCACCGTTGGGTTATCGATGAGCGTCTCACGGCTACGCGCCAGGAGCTCGATGTCCTCGAGCACCAAGACCAGAGGGGAATACTTATGAAGGAATGAGAAAACAGCCCTGATGGCCCCATGACGAGAAAAGAACTGGTCAGCCGAAAGATGGGCCACTGTGACCTTGCCAGCAAAGTGCCTGATAAGGGTCTTGATGAGGTAGGTCTTACCAGTGCCAGTGCCACCATGCAGGAGGAGCCCAAGCTTGGGTGCGATCCCCACCTTCTGGAACTCCTCGGCCCTGTCGAAGAACGGCAGGACCACCTGCTCTACTCGGTCAGCAAGGTCGGGGTCCACCGTCTCCCGTACCTCAGCCCATTCCGGGCCCAGAGCCGTAATCTCCGCAGCCTTCAGGATCTTCACCTCGTCGTGTACAACCAGGACCTTGTTCTTGAACTGCCGATCCACCATCCGTGTGAAGACTCGCATGACAGTCTGGGATGTAATCTCATCCTTTGCTATGATCTCATAGGACAGACCCTGTTCACCTCCTCGCTCATCAATGTTGAAGATGTAGTTCCCATCCCCACTGAGCCAACGCCCGTCGGAATAGAAAGACTCAGCCCCAATACCCTTACGGGATGGAAGCCGAGTCACAAGAAAAGGCTTATAATCATACCGTTTCAGAAACCCACGAACAGCGTGGTCCACCACCGGGGCCAATCTCAGTGGATAGTGCACTCGTTCCTCATGCGGCACAGCCCCAAAACGCTCATGGAAGTACGTGAGCTGGACACGATAGACGGATGCCTGGATGTCTTCCGCGCCTACGAGTTCCGGAAGGAGTTTCTCAAACTCCTCGTTATCGAGGAAGAACCGACCCATTTGGTCTCCCTATCGAATGGGGGCATTTCTGATTCTGCAACGGTATCGCGTAGACGTGTTCACCATCGTACGCGCTTATCGACGCAATCGCCATTCCCCTGTAGATCACTGGTCCTCCTGACATGCCATCCGCTCGGCCCCTAAACGTCAGCATTACCACCGGGCCAATAAATACAGGTGGCTGCCGATTAAACGTCACATACCGAACATATCCGTGTACAAACGCCGTCCGCTCGACCAGCACGTATGCGTTTCCGGCCATGCGCCATCCTAGCAAGGACACTTTATCGCCGAGAAACGGAGGCGCGCCAATCCCATAGCCTCTCAAGGGTACATCGCTCTCAATCGTCACACTATCCGTTTCGCTATCACTACATACCACCTGCGCCACACTCATCTGTCCCGGCCAGCCAACCGTTTGCAGCACTCTCGTATTAAATACATGATGCGCCGTCCTCACTATTCCATTCGCGCGAAAGGCTGACCCGGTGAATCCCCGATCAGTCCATACCATCGCTACACGATCATCGAACGGTTGAGGAGCAGCCGTCACCCAGACCGCCCCATGCGTTACCGCAAGGAGCAGCAGGACCCAAGCAACGTATGTCACGGCTTTTACGGCTTTTTATTTGCAAGATAGTGCATGAGTGCGTCACACGGATGTCCACCGAACACATCGTCAAACACGACACCTACGATATCGGCGTACCCGTTCAGATCAAGGTCCATCAGCAGACGATCAACCGTATCGTAATCCGGCGCACGCCAGTACACGGCCATGAATGGCTTCTTCTCAGGCTTCAGAAAGTACAGTGCAGTATCAGCCGCCGGAATCCCTTTTACACCATCACCGCGCGTATTGTAAAATTTCACCGTGTACGAAACGGCAAATGCGCACTCACGCTCGAGCTCGCCAACAAGCACGGAACGCGATATATCCGGCATTCTTTCCCGTAGCGGAACCGACGCCGGAGCCGCATATACAGGTAAAATCACCGGCGCGAAGACCTCCAGGGGCGATATCAACCCGCCACACAGCATCGCGATTACTGTAAAGATGGCTACACGCTTCATGACGACATGCTGCCTCCTATTGACGCCGGGCTATCACTAAACCCGGCGTTTCTACTAGCGGCCGTTCTTGCACCCGAACCATGGGCTTACGACATTCTGGGTTAGGGCACAGCATTGGCGTGAACACGAGGGGCGTAGGCACTTCAGTGAGCTCTCCTCGCAGGGTGATGCGGAGGAGCGGAACCACAGTGACTAGGCACTTATCGCCGAAGTCGAGTCCACAAGCCGTGCAATGTGCCCCAGATAGGGCCTTGCCAAGATCTACCATGTGGCCTCCCATAGAATGTAGGGTGGCCAGAACCAAATACTAACGGTCCAGCGCCCAATCTTACGTACTAAATCTGGCTCTTTGGCCCGAGATCCCATGGACTATTCTCCGACTACCGAATACGTGTAGACACCTCTTGTGTCGCGGACAACTCTCCACCAGTCAATTCTTCTAGCCGGTCAGCCAACTCTCCCGCAAGGCTACCTGCAACGTGCAGGGCATCATACAGATCGATGAACAATGCATTATGGGACGGCATGGCTTCTGATGCACTAGGACGAGACCCTAAAACACGGTCTACCACTGTTGCTATCCTGTTCAAGGCCTTATTGATCTCACGAACACGCCCGTCCACACGACTGAACCACGGTTCTTGTTCTGGCACTTCCATCATCCTCCCTAGATTGATCTACGTACGACTGACTTCATATAGGGTTCTAGGCGCACATGCACTTTTTCAAGAACACGTACATCCTCAATGTTGTGGTGCAAGATGTAGCTAAGCGCCTCTTTATCACCCAGTGAAGCCTTCACCCACACCTCGCCCCGTAGAGGAGTCTTGCCTTCGATACCGAGAAACTCGGCCACGGCCTGCAACCGATTCGAATGCATCTTCATCCGGCCTCGGGCGACGTAATACAAATCAACGTGGATTGCCATGCCATAGCCGGGGAATGGCAACCTATGGTACATGCACCTGGTACGCAGGAACTTCACATCAAACCCCGTGCCATAGTATGTGATCCAGCAGTTGAAGGGTTTGACATCCTCAAGGAATTGCTCCAACAGTTCCTTCTCGCCAGCCAGAGATCGTTGCTTGATGGCCCGAGCGATAACCCGGGTTTGGCCCTGCGGCTTCAGTGCATACGAATGGAGCTGGCCGAAGCTAGCATCCAGATTCGAAGTCTCGATATCCAAATATGCAGGCGTCAGGTCATCCTCGATGACCACTGGGTGGCGCCATCGACAACGAAACTCACCCTCCTGTACGACGTGACGGTAACTACATCTCTTGGAAACCTTCACTTCTGTGATCGGTAGCTTGCGTCGGGGCTTTGCCATTAGTCCTCCTATGGTTTTGCCCGTATGATACGCCGCACCCGACGGGCATCTATGTGAAGATGGGCGGCTACTTCCTTGATCGGATAGCCTTCCCCATACAGCCCTATTACCTTTTCCACGAACTCGCCATCGCGCCGCTTCTGCAGCAGGGATCGCATCTGTTGGGCCGTGTAAGTCATGAAGCCGGCCCGGCGTATAGCCAAGGCAATGGCCCCTCGATCATGGCTGGTCGCTTTGGCTAGTTCCCGCAGACTCTTGTGCTCATGCTGGTGCGCCCTAACCAGGTCCTTCACCTCTTGCTTGGTGACCTGAAGATGGCGACCCGGTGGTCTACGGTCTATATCGCGGGAGGCCAGCCACTTACGTAGACCCGAGTAAGAGACACTGGTAGTGTGGGCCGCCTGCCGCAGGGATGCCCCCTTTTGGTAGAGTGCCCCAGCCCGCTCCATACGGGTCTGCTTCTCTAGGCTCGGATCGAACTTCATTTGTGACTATTTCCTCTTAGGCCCGGAGCCCGGAGCCCATGCGCTCCAGGACGTTGGTGTAAAACTTGTTCTGCCGGAGCCCATGCGCTCCAGGACGTTGGTGTAAAACTTGTTCTGCTTAGTGACTACACGATCCCCGATTAGAAAGGATATGACGGCTGCGACGGCGAAGACAAAGAAGCCACCCACTGCGAGCCCAAAGGGAATCGCAGTATATGCGGCTATCGCTACCGGCAGCCCCACAAAAACGCCCAGGAATGCGGTAACTATACCGCCACCAACACGGAGACTCTCGAAAACATGCGCCCGGGTCAACTTCCGTGGCTCCTTCTTCTTTGTCGCTGGTTCTGGGGTGGGTGCATTGTACATTATTTCTTCCTCCCTCGGGCAGCCTGCGCGAAGATGGGCAGGGATCCCGGCTCATTGAGCAGATGATTGTAGCAGGACTCGTAGACCGGGCAGAAGCCGCACATCCAGAGTAGTAGGTCGGCCGGCACGTCCCGGTACAACGGCATCCGTTTGTTCTTGAGAGCCTCGGCTAGGGGGACGAACCGTTTGTTGAGAAAAGCCTCAACCTGCGTATCCGACCAATAGTCGCGCGCCTTAACAGCACGCTCCGCAACCTCAGCCCCGTTGAGGTCGAAGTAGATCACAGACATGTCCGTCCCCTTTGCCGGGAGCTCGTACAACCATCGATAGAGGTTGACCTGTTGAACGTGATTGGACCACGGGCTGTAGAGGGGCACGCGCTTGGTGCTCTTAAAGTCCCGCAGTTTGTATCGACCATTTACACGGGTGGTAATGATCGAGTCGGCGGTGCCGTATAGGGTGTGACCAGCATAATCCCGCGACGTTCGAGTTTCTACAGTGGCCTCCTCCTCTGCGTAGTTGGCCAATATTTGGTGCAGAAGGGTACCCCGGAAGGCAGCCATCATGTCCTCTGGCCTTTCAGCGTACTCCTCGTTGGTCTTCAGATACTTAGCCCGAGGGCAGCCAATGACATCGGTGACTGAGACTTGGTCCTCGGGAATAGCGGCTTGCCGGTCAGTGATACCGGACACAACAGCCTTGATGAAGGGATATGGAAGGTTTGTCTCCCCGATCTTGGCCAGCTTCAAGGCCGTATCGAAGTCTACCTTCTCCCCATTGATGATCAATTTTGAGAGGGGCACTATCTGGCTCCGCCTCGGCCCCTGTGCCGCTTAGCCATTATTTCCCTCCTCTGACGGAAGTCCTCGATGATAGGATCGTGCGATAGAAAAATTGGCCTTGATTAGATCCAAATCAGCCGTGTCAAATCCCGAAACAACCTCGCCCCATGGCTCCACATCGACGGATCGGGGGTTCGCTCTATTTAGAAGTCCCCATTGAAATAGGGTATCAAATAGGTATTCCCGACATATGGAGACATTATAAATTGATGACTTTACTCCTCGAGAAAAGATTATGGTATTAGGTACGGGAATCAGGGCCAGCCCTCGGGGAAGCAGTAACGACACAACCGATCCCCGTCCTGGGAGGGAACCCAATCGTCCAACGGCTCGCGAAACTTCCTCGGCACTTGATCGACGTTGCAACCCTCACGTGTCGGCTGCTTGTGAATAACGCCAGTGCGCCGATTGCGGATATAGGGCTTCCGT
>Ga0247727_10000519_pt1 | contig 93986 bp, 91 predicted proteins | sample WisWelCaveWW1625_FD_202498 | JGI IMG/M metagenome (GOLD analysis project Ga0247727, IMG submission 202498) | Biofilm microbial communities from Wishing Well Cave, Virginia, United States - WW16-25 | ecosystem: Environmental > Aquatic > Deep subsurface > Groundwater > Cave microbial mat | place...
AAGCACCCGAATGCCAATGGCTTGCCCGGCTTCATCGCGACGGTCCAGAAATCGATTTCGCCCTCCCTCGACAGCACGTCCTTGACGACGTCATAGTCACCCCGAGACACGCCTGCCGAGGTCACCAGCATGTCTGCGTCGAGGCCCTCGTGTATCTTCGCGGTCAGGGCCGCGACTGTGTCTTTAGCGATTCCCAGGAGGTGTGGTACCCCGCCGTAACGCTGAACCAGTGCGGCTACACTGTGGGCGTTCGCGTCGTATATTCTCGCTCCGGTCCTGGCCTCCCCTGGTTCCAATAGCTCGTCGCCGGTGCTAAGCACAGCTACGACTGGTCGGCGCACCACTCGCACAGTCGGTTTTCCGACGGATGCGATAACCCCTATCTCAGAGGCGCGCAGGACGGTGCCGGGCCCCACGACGGTTTGTCCCTTGCGCATATCCTCACCTGCGAGGCGGATGTTCGCGCCCGCGAGCGCCTCCTTCATCACGCGTACACTGGCTTGAAGGCTGCGGGCGCCCTCGGGTGGCCGGTCGAATGGCTCGTCAGTTTCCTCGAAAGGCACGACGGCGTCCGCTCCCCGGGGAACCGGGGCGCCTGTCATGATCCGCACCGCGGTACCCGGGCGAACATCGGCGTCAGAGATGTAGCCAGCGGCGACCTCGCCGATCACGCTCAACTTGACCGGAGATTCGGTGCTCGCTCCGGCGGTATCGGACGCCCTAACCGCGTATCCGTCCATCGCCGTGTTGTTCAACGGAGGAATATCAAACGAAGCGGTGATCTCTTCGGCCAGCACCTGACCAAGCGCATCTGCGAGAGGTTTTTCTTCCGCCGGGAGGACGTCGACATAGGCAAGGATGCGCTCGAGCGCTCCGTCAATCGATATCATCGGTTAGGCCGTTGGTGACGGGCCGCTGCTGAGGATTCGCCGACCTAATCTCCCAGCCTCACAACGAGACAGGTGGTCGTCCGTTGAACACCATCAACTCGCTGAATCCCTTCGGTGATTACCCTTCCCAGCTTGTCGAGATCATCGGACTCCAGCAGGGCGATCACGTCGAAAGGCCCCGTTACCGCGTCGACGGAGAGGACTTTCGCTTCTGCGAAACTTATCTTCTTAACCCCCTCACCCACGGCGCTCGCCTTGCCGACTGCCGACTCTATCAACACATATGCTCTCATTGACCTCTCTGCCTCCTTTATCTCTGCGTGTGGCAAATCATATCGTTATCATACCTGCTGTCAAGGCGCTTCGATCGCGTTGCCCTGTATTTGGGACGCGCCCTATAATACCGTCAGCTTGAAGCTGAACTCTCTTTATGACATCTCCCACCGTTTCCGTCTCCGAAATTGAGGCCGCCGCCCTTCGGGATCTCGCCGCAATCCAAACGCCGGAGCAGGTTGAATCCTGGCGCCTGCTTTACATGGGACGGAAGGGCCGGCTGACAACCGTCTTGAGATCCCTTCAGGCGCTGCCAATAGACGAGCGGCGTCGCCTTGGCGCACACGCTAACGCCGCCAAGGACCGAGTACAGGCGGCGTACAAGGAAGCAAGCTCGCGTCTTGCGGATTCAATCGTCGCGCGAGTGATAGAGGACGAGCAGTTCGACGTGACTTTACCAGGCCCGCCACTCCCCAGGGGGCGCCTTCATCCGATCACGCAGATGCTGCGAGAAGTGGTTGGCGTGTTTTCCAGCATGGGGTTTCAGGTTGCCGAAGGTCCTGAGATCGAATGGGACTATTATAATTTCGAGGCGCTGCGCATCCCTGCCGATCACCCCGCGCGCGATATGTGGGACACGCTGTGGATCGACTACGAGCGCGACGGCCGCCGGCAAATGCTCCTGCGCACCCACACCTCGCCTAATCAGATTCGCATCATGGAGACCAGCCAGCCGCCCGTTCGCGTCGTGGTTCCGGGCAAGTGTTACCGCTTCGAAGCAACAGACCCCACCCATGAATGGATGATGACGCAGGTCGAAGGTCTGGCCGTAGACGACGGCATCTCGCTCGCCGACCTGAAGGGAACTCTCGCCGCCTTTGCCCGGCGGATTTTTGGCCAGGACCGGCAAGTAGCTTTTCGCTGCGACTACTTCCCGTTCGTTGAACCCGGCATGGAACTTCGCATCGACTGCTTCCTCTGTCGTGGAGAAGGTTGCCGCACCTGTGGCCGCAGTGGCTGGATAGAGATACTGGGTGCGGGGATGGTCCATCCCGAGATCATCTCCAATGCGGGTTATGATCCTGATCGGTATACCGGCTTCGCCTTCGGCATGGGTATCGAGCGAATTGCCATGCTTCGCCATGGTATCGACGACATACGCCACTTTTATGCGAACGACCTTCGCTTCCTACGGCAGTTCTGAGGGGTCGTTATGCGTATACCCCTTCGCTGGCTATCTGAGTACGTTGACCTGACAGTTCCCATCGACGAACTTGCGAGCCGTCTCACGATCGCGGGTGTGGAGGTCGGTGAGGTCATCTCCACGGGCGGTGATTGGGATGGCGTTACGGTGGCACAAGTCGTCGACGTGAGCCCACATCCGAACGCCGATCGCCTGGTCCTCGCCACCATCGATCGCGGGAACGGCGAGAACCAGACCGTCGTCTGCGGCGCGCCAAATGTTGCCACTGGACAGAAAATCGCCTTCGCTCCGGAGGGAACCCTCCTTAAAGACGGCCATACTGGCAAGCCCGCCGTCCTCAAGCGAGCGTTGATCCGCGGCGTTGAGTCCGCTGGCATGATCTGCTCCGAGAAAGAGCTAGGGATTTCGGAGGAACACGATGGCATCCTGGTGCTGCCGCCGGAAACTCCTATAGGCTTGCCACTGGCATCGGTGTTGGGAGAAACGATCTTTGATCTGGACATAACGCCTAACCGGCCCGATCTTCTGTCCGTTCTTGGGGTTGCGCGAGAGGTCGCCGCTGTCACGAGCTCACGCGCCCGCGACCCGTCGATCGAATACGAACAAGCGGGTAAACCGATCAAGGGTCGGGCGCGAATTGAGATCCGTGACCCGACGCTGTGTCCGCGATATGTCGCGGCGCTTGTGGAGAACGTAACGATTGCCGAATCTCCAGCCTGGATGCAAGAAAGTCTGGTGGCCGCGGGGATGCGACCGATAAACAACGTCGTCGACATCACGAACTATGTGATGTTGGAGATGGGCCAGCCCCTGCATGCGTTCGATTTCGCGAAACTGAGGGGCGGCCAGATCATTGTCCGAAGGGCGAAGCCCGACGAGACCCTCACGCTCATCGACGGAAGTGAACGGCAACTAACCGAGGAGATGCTTGTCATCGCTGATGCGGAATCGCCGATTGCCGTGGCCGGCGTCATGGGCGGCGCCGACAGTGAAGTTGGGCGGGAGACGTCGACAATTCTCCTGGAGTCGGCGAATTTCAATGGTCCCAGTATCCGCAGGACTCGCCACGCACTGAAGGTCGAGACTGATGCTTCGAGGCGATTCGAAAAGGGCCTCAGCTCTGGCTTACCACCGATAGCCGCCCAACGAGCAGCCAAGCTACTCGTGGAGATTTGTGGTGGCCGCGCGGCGGAGGGACTCATAGATGTCTCGCCCCGAAAGGCGAAGGAAGGCCGAATCACGCTCACGCAAGAGCGCCTCCAGCGTGTCCTCGGAATCGACCTTCCCGCTGCACAGGTGCGCCAGGTGCTTTCGTCACTGGGCTTCGGCTGTCGCTGGGTCCCCCCAGACCGCTTCGTCGTTAGAGTGCCGCACTGGCGAACGGACATCGCGATACCCGATGATGTCATTGAAGAGGTAGCGCGCATCCTGGGCTACGATGAGTTCCCAACGACCCAGCTGAGAGGCGAGATTCCGGCCTCCCAACCTCAGCCGCGCTACAAGCTTCGTGAGCGAGTCCGCGATGCCCTCGCCGCATCGGGCATGCAGGAGATCATTACCTACTCGCTTACCGACCTGGAGACGCTGCGCACAGTTCTTCCCGTCGAGAACCTGACGGCGACTCCCCCGCTGCACATCGCCAATCCGATGAGTCGTGACCACGAGTATGCCCGTACGACTCTCCGCGCCAGTTTGCTGAAGACGCTTGCCGTCAACTCGCATGGCGCGACAGACCGCGTCGCTCTCTTCGAGGTTGGGCGCATCTATTTGCCACGATCGGACGACCTGCCAGAAGAAATCGAGATGGCCTGCGGTGTCATATCAGGCGATAGTGTTGACCGCTGGGGGCGCACCGTTGACGCCGCCCCGCGCTTCTACGAGGCAAAGGCCCATGTGGAACACGCCCTCACCGACCTGCGTCTGGCCGCCTTCTATGAAACGTCTGTCGACGCCGCCTACCTCCCGGGACGCACAGCCGCTATCAACGTTGATGATCGGCGCGTGGGCACGGTCGGTCAGGTTCATCCCAAGGTGGCCGCGGCTTTTAGGCTCGATGACGATGTCGCAATGTTTGAGCTTGATCTCGACGCACTGTTTCCACTCGTGCCCGAAATCTCTCATTACCGTCCCGCGCCAGTCTATCCTTCCCTGGAACAGGATCTGGCGATTATCGTCGACGTTACTGTGCCGGCCGGCCTTGTCCTGGGGCTAATTCGTGAGTCGAACCTAGTGCGGTCCGCCTCGATCTTCGATATCTACACTGGCGACCAGGTGAGCAAGGGTAAAAAGTCGCTCGCAGTCTCTATCTCGTTCCAATCCGAGAAGAAGACGCTCGAGGACAGAGATGTAGCGAAGGAGCGTACTCGAATCGTGGAGCGGTTGAGACGGGAGATAGGAGCGGAGCTTCGGAGCTAGGCGGGCGGGCGGCTATCCAGCGAGCGCGCTCTTCGCGGTCAGCACGATCTGCCCGAATGCGGCCGCGTCTCTCACGGCGAGGTCCGCCAATACCTTGCGGTCCATGCCGATGTCGGCCTTATTCATGCCGTTGATGAGCCTTGAGTAACTGAGGCCATGCTGGCGCGCGGCGGCATTGATCCGCATGATCCACAGGCTGCGGAATTGGCCCTTGCGGTCACGTCGGTGTTCATACGCGTACCTGAGGGCGTGCATCACCGACTCGTTGGCCTGCCGGAAAAGCTTGTGCCGGCTCCCCCTGTGGCCTTTGGCCAGCGCGATGATTTTCTTGTGCCGGCGTCTTGTAACGGTTCCGCCCTTAACCCGTGACATCGTTCAGGCTCCTATGCGTACGGCATCAACCGGCGAAGCCGCGCTGCGTTGCCCGGCGACACCGAGATCTTGCGCGAGAAGAGCCTGAGCGTCTCTCCACGTTTCTTGCGACGAAAGTTGTTAACATTGCACTTCCGGCGCAGAAACTTGCCGGTGCCGGTGACGTAGAAGCGGCCCTTCGAGCCGGAATGAGTCTTAATCTTGTACTTGCCCACTCGTCTCCTCATCCAGGTTCGCAGCCGCGACCGCCGTCTCCTCCACCGTCGCGGCTGCCGCGCCGTTCGATCCAGGAGCTGTCGAGTCATCTTCGACGTGACCTCTCGCCTTCGTCACCGTCTTCGCGCTCGGTGTGAGGATCACGCTCAGGAAGCGACCCTCCATGCCGGGTGGTTTCTCAACCCCCGAAACGTCCGTCAATTGCGAGAGCGCGCGGCCCAGAACCTCGTGGCCTACCTCCGGGTGAGACATTTCACGCCCTCGGAACATCACCGAAAGCTTCACTTTGTCTCCCTCCGCCAGCAGGCGCTCCACGGTTCGGACCTTGAGGTCAATATCATGTTGTCCAGTTCTCGGTCGCAGCCGTACCTCGTGTACCATGCTCCCCTTCTGGTGCTTCCGCGCCTCCCGCTCCTTCTTAGCCTGTTCGTACTTCCACTTCCCGTAGTCCAGTATGCGGCAAACAGGAGGGTTTCCGTGCGAGTCAACCTCTACAAGATCCAGACCAGACTCACGGGCGCGCGACATCGCATCCGCGAAGGAAACCACTCCAACGTTCTCGCTATTCGCCCCTATAAGACGGACCTCGCTCGTGCGGATCCGTTCATTGATCCGAAGCTCGCGTTGGATCGGTCAGCCCCTCTTGATGAAGCTTTGTGTCACAATTGCAGCAATATTAGCACAAGGCGTTGGCATCATCAAACTAAAGACGCGACCCCACCCTCATTGTTTCTCCCGCTGCCCCGCATCGCGCGCGTATCCTTCACAGCGCAGCACCGGCAACGCCGGATACTTCCGGTATCGATGGTCACTCTCCGCGAGTCGGCACAAGTAAAACTGGCTACCCTTCGCGCTTCTGATCACCCGTGAGAACGCGCAATCCTTGCAGAGCCCAATTCGGTCAGGCAACTCTCAGTTGCGCTCCTGAACCTCCCGCAGCATCCGGTCGATGATCTCGCCAATAGGACGCGCCTGCAAATCCTCGCCGCTTCGCAGTCTAACTGCCGCGGCGCGCGCCTCCCTCTCGCGGTCTCCGACGACGAGCATGTAGGGTACCTTCTGCAACTGCGCGTCGCGAATCTTCGCTTGCATCCGCTCACTACGCTGGTCTATCTCAACCCGCAAACCGGCAGATCGCATCTCGGTGTTCACCTCGTTCGCGTAGTCCAGATGGCGGTCCGCGATCGGGATGACCATCGCCTGGACTGGGGCCAGCCAGAGCGGAAACGCGCCGGCGTAGTGTTCGATCAGCACTCCGAAGAAGCGCTCAATCGACCCCAACAGAGCCCGGTGGACCATATAGGGCCTGTGCGATTGCCCGTCTTCACCGATGTAGTTCACGTCAAACCGCTCCGGCAGGTTGAAATCGAATTGAATCGTCGTGCACTGCCATTCGCGGCCGAGAGTGTCCACGAGCTTCACGTCGATCTTAGGGCCGTAGAAGACCGCGCCGCCCTCATCGATATCGTGCGGCAGACCGCGCTCCTGGATGACGTCGCGCAGCACGTTCGTCGCCATCCCCCAGTCTTCCAGTGACCCAGCGTATTTCCCGCTGGCGTCGCGAGTCGAGAGGTAGACGTGGAACTTCTCGAACCCGAACGCTCCGAGAAAGAACTGCATGAAATCTACGCAGCGCTCAATCTCCTCCTTGACCTGGTCGGGACGGCAGAAGATATGTGCATCATCCTGCGTGAACCCGCGCACACGGAGCAGCCCGTGCAGCACCCCAGATCGCTCGTAACGGTACACAGTCCCCAATTCGCCCATCCGCATGGGCAAGTCTCGATAGCTGCGCAGCGAGTTCTTGTACATCTGGATGTGGAACGGACAGTTCATCGGCTTCACGTAGTAGTCCTGACCGTCCACGTCCATGGGTGAGTACATGTTTTCGCCGTAGAAGTTCAGGTGCCCGCTCGTTTCCCATAGGGTCGATTTGCCAACATGAGGGGAGTAGACCAGGTCGTAGCCGGCACGATAGTGCTCTTCTCGCCAGAAATCCTCGATCAGCGATCGGATGCGACCGCCCCTTGGGTGCCAGTAGACGAGCCCCGGGCCGTACTCCTCGTGGAATGAAAACAGGTCGAGCTCTTTTCCCAGGCGGCGGTGGTCCCGCCGGGCAGCCTCCTCGATCCTTTCGAGGTGCGCATCGAGTTCCTCCTTCGTGTCGAAGAGGGCTCCATAGATGCGCTGGAGCATGGGATTCCTTTCGCTCCCCCGCCAGTACGCACCTGCCACGGACATCAGCTTAAACTCAGTAACCTCTCCTGTGCGTGCGACGTGTGGTCCCTGGCAGAGGTCGACGAAATCTCCCTGACGGTACAGACCCACCTTTTCGTCAACGATTTCGTCGATCAACTCGATCTTGTAAGGCTGACCGCGAAATAGCTTTCGTGCTTCATCCTTGCTGATCAGCGATGGCTCGAACGGCACGTCCGATTCAATCCGCCGGCGCATCTTCTCTTCGATTACCGGCAGGTCCTCGGTTGAAAGAGCGCGCGGCAGCCCGAAGTCATAGTAGAACCCGGTATCGATGGGCGGTCCGATACCAAGCTCGGCGTCTGAGAACATCTCCACAACGACCTCAGCCATGATGTGCGCGGCGGAATGTCGCATCCGCTCGAGGCGCTCATCCCTGGTCATCTGATTCAGGTCTGCATTCTCAACTGCCATCGTCGATCACTCCCATCGCTCGTACGTTTGTCCGTTTCATCACGGCTTCTTCCCTAACCGGTACAGCGCCCACCAGTGGAATACGCACAGGCCAACTGCTGTGGCAGCGATAACGATCATCGCCACCAGTAGACCCCAGCGCCCATCTACCGCCGCTATCACAACGAACACGAGCGACGCAGCCAGCATCACTAGCGGCACCGCCCACATCCACAGACGTAGGACAAACATCCCGAAACCCTCGGGTCCTTGGTTCAATTATCAACTCCCAACTGCGAACCTCCAAACAAAACGCCCCCCGTCTGTGGGACGGAGGGCTTCCGTGGTTCCACCCATCTTCTCCCCGACGTGCCGGGGAACTCATTAGGCCGTTAACGGGTGCCTCCGGGGCCGCCTACTGTCCGAGGACTGTCAGCCGCCGGCTCTCGGGTGGTCTTCGCCGCAGCGCTATGCGGGCGCGCTCCCAGCTCTTCTTACGCGCCTCTCTGTCGCTTCGCTGCGGTTACTAGTCCCGGTCTTCGCCTTTCTTCATGGTGGGCGATGGAGGACTTGAACCTCCGACCTCAGCGATGTCAACGCTGCGCTCTAGCCAACTGAGCTAATCGCCCGTTGAGACAATGCTAACAACGCTCCCATGGGCAGTCAACCAGCGGATTGAGGCGCTTTCCCTGGAATGCCTATCGGCCCTGATTCTGATATTTTCTCCCACTATTGCCCCCCTAATATCCCCATGATACAATTCGCGAACCTGGTAAAACCGTGTCCTAGCCAGGGCCGCTAGCTCAATTGGCAGAGCAGCTGACTCTTAATCAGCGGGTTCCAGGTTCGAGTCCTGGGCGGCCCACCATAGAGGGGAAGTGTCGGAACTGGTAGACGAGCGTGACTTAGGATCACGTGCCTCAGGGCGTGGGGGTTCGAGTCCCCCCTTCCCCACCACGCCTGACGCACCGGTGACTGTTCATCCCCACAGCCCGCGCCACGGCCGGACCCGGGCGGCGCAAGGAGGATTCGTTGGCTGAGCCACTGCTGCAGGTGAAGAACCTGAAGACGAACTTCTATACGGAGGAAGGAGTCGTTCAGGCGGTGAACGGCGTGAGCTATGACATTGAGGCGGGCGAGATCCTTGGCCTGGTGGGGGAGAGCGGTTGTGGCAAGACCGTCAGCGCGCTCTCCATCCTGCGCTTGATCCCCAATCCGCCGGGGAAGATCGTGGAAGGCGAGATCATCTTCGAGGGTGAGGACATTCTAAAGATGGACGAGGACGAGGTGCGCCGGATCCGGGGTAACAAGATCGGCATGATCTTCCAGGAGCCGATGACGTCGCTCAACCCCGTCCTGACCATTGGACGGCAGCTAACGGAGACGCTCGAGCTGCACCTGAAGATGGACCGGAAGGCCGCCATCAACCGCGCTGTCGAGCTGCTCGAACTGGTGGGTATCCCCGAGGCGAAGTCGCGTATCGGCGATTACCCGCACCAGTTCTCAGGGGGCATGCGCCAGCGCGTGATGATCGCGATGGCGCTGTCCTGCAACCCCAAGCTACTGCTGGCGGACGAGCCGACGACGGCGTTGGACGTGACGATCCAGGCGCAGATCCTGGAGGTGCTGACGCGATTGACGAAGGAGCTGGGCACGGCGGTGATCGTGATCACGCACAACCTGGGGGTTGTCGCGCGCTACGCGGACCGGGTCAACGTCATGTACGCAGGTAAGGTGATCGAAACGGCGAGCGCGGCGGAGCTCTACGCGAAGCCCCGGCATCCCTACACCCTCGGCCTCCTGAAGTCCGTGCCGCGCCTGGACGAAGTGCTTAAAGAGAAGCTAATCCCGATCGAGGGGATGCCGCCCGACCTGGTGCGGCTCGGCCCCGGCTGCCCGTTCCGCCCGCGCTGCATCTTCCAGGTGGAGCGTTGCGCGGAGGAGAACCCGCCGCTTATCTCGGTCGGGGAGGGGCACATGGGGGCCTGCTGGGAATGGGAACGAGTGGCGGCCGTCGAGAAGGCGAGGGTGGGGACTTAGGTGTCAGGTGTTGCGGGCCCAGGTAATTAGCGGAGTCAGCGGAGTCAATAGAAGGCAAGGGACAGAGCTATGACGACAGAACAGGTCACCCCATCTCCGTCAGCCGGACGCGCCGGCGACGTCCTGGTCCGCGCCGACGACCTGAAGATGTACTTCCCGGTCACTTCGGGGATCATCTTCCAGCGCAAGGTGGCCGAGGTGAAGGCGGTGGATGGCGTGACTTTCGAGGTGAAGCGGGGCGAGACGCTGGGTCTGGTGGGTGAGAGCGGGTGTGGCAAGACAACGCTGGGCCGCATGATCTTGCTGCTGTACAAGCCGACCGCCGGCAGTGTGACGTTCAACAACCAGGACCTCGTCAAACTCAAGGGTGGCGAGCTGCGGCGCATGCGGCGCTATATGCAGATGATCTTCCAGGACCCTTATGCCTCCCTCAATCCGCGTATGACGATTGGGAGCATCATTGCCGAGCCGATAATCATCCACGGACTGGCGAAGACCCGGCAAGAGCGCCAGGACCGCGTCCAGGAACTGATGCGTGTTGTGGGCTTGAACCCCTACTACGCCAACCGTTACCCGCATGAGTTCTCGGGCGGCCAACGGCAGCGCATCGGCATTGCCCGCGCGCTTGCGGTGCAGCCCGACTTCATCGTCTGCGATGAGCCAGTGTCCGCGCTCGACGTTTCGATCCAGGCGCAGATCATCAACCTGATGGAGGACCTGCAGGAGCAGTTTGGCCTGACGTACCTCTTCATCGCGCACGACCTCTCGGTGGTGCGGCACATCAGCGACCGCGTCGGCGTGATGTACCTGGGGAAGATGATGGAGTTGGCGGACCGCCAGGAGCTGTATGAGAACCCGCTGCACCCATATACGAAGGCGCTCCTTTCCGCCGTACCGATCCCGGACCCGGCGATTGAGGCGACGCGCGAGCGCGTCATCCTGACCGGCGACGTGCCGAGCCCCCTCCACCCTCCGAGCGGTTGTGTGTTCCACACACGCTGCCCGATTGCCATCGACGAGTGCAGCCGGGTGCTGCCGGAGTGGCGTAACGTTGGGAGCGGGGACAAGGAGCACTGGGTGGCGTGTATTCGGGTGTAGTGCCGGATTGGGCGCTGACTCCACAGCGGATTTGGGGAACGAATAAGCGGATGGGCCGTTGGCTCCGCAGCGGATTTCGGGAGTGGATAAGCGAATTGGGACTCATTCGGCGTCGGGGCGTTCGGGCGTAGCAACCGAGCGACGCTGGGGGATGGGCGATGTGAGACCCGGTTGCTACGCCCCTGCGTGTACTGTCCAAAGACATGGTTTACGCATTGGCCTGGAAACGGGCGGTCGGCGTCTCATCAGCGATCGGTCCTGGATCAACTAGTCGCCGAGGGCTGTTGATTTCGCTGGCGAGGCGCGCGGCGAGCTCTTGCTCGGACACGGGAGCGGCGCGGCTCTTGAACAGTGTGGCACCGCCGAGGCTGTCGCTGCCACGTAACAGTAGAGGGACTTCACAGCGGCTGAGGGAGCGAGGGCTCGATTGATGAGGGTTCAATCGAGCGCGGGGTTTGAGGGTGCGGTTTTGAGGGCCGGGTAGGAATGCGCTTTTGGTGGCTAGGGGACGGGCTCCTCCTCGTCGTCTTCTTTCGCGGGCGTCTCTCCGAGGATCTCCTCTCGCAGGATTTGCTCTCCCAATCTGCGCCGGCGCTGGCCAGCGTCGCGCAGCATATCGATGACGTCGGCCATGCCTTCAAGTTCTTCGGATAGCTCTGGGTATTCGTGGAGGTGATCCCTGAGGTCAGCCTTGCCCGTTACGACGTCTTCGAGGCTAGCCGGACGCTTACGTGGCTTGCTTTTGGGCAGCGGCGGGCCGGCGGCCTTCTGGGTGCTCACCAGCGCGTCTGCCGGCCCAGGGGCATCGTTGCTCGTAAGCGATTGGATGGCCGTCTTGACCCAGCGCTGGCTACCTGGTGAGAGCCCAGCGATCCTCGCCAGCAGTAGCTCATCAACCTCACCTCCGCCTCGGCCGGCCATGTGAATGCCCTCTAACGCCTCCCGCTGTTGGCGTCAGCATCTTCAGTCAGGGGGACGATCCCGGTTGCAAAGGCGAAACGCACAAGGTCCGTGCGGCGGTCAGCATTGAGCTTTGCCATGATGTGGCTGATGTGCGCCTTGACCGTCCCCTCGGAGAGGAAGAGGTCCTGGGCGATCTCCCGGTTGGAGAACCCTTTGGCTACCAGCGCCAGCACGCCCGTCTCGCGCTCTGTGAGCTGCTGGTCGGAATCCGCCCCATCGGTGTAGCTGGCCCAGTGGGTTAGGCGAGTGATGATGCGCTTGATAACGTCGTTTTCGCAGACAAACAGACCACGGGCGATCAGGCGAATGGCCTCGATCAGCCGGGCCGACTCCCCGTCTTTCAATACGAAGCCCACGGTGTCCAGTTTCATGTACGCCGGGAGGTCGTCCGGGCTGATCACACGCGCGTCCTCGCGGCTTCCAAGAAAGAGCACCTTCAACGCCGGCAGCCACTCGGTAACGTTCGCCCTGCTGCCTCGATCGGCGCCGTTCAAGGCCTCAACGTCAACGAGAAAGACGTCGGATTCGGTCAGCGCGCCGCTTGCGAACAGCTCAGCGAAGTCGTTCACTTCGGCTGACACATGCATGTCGGGAACGGCGGCGATCATACGGGAAAGGCCGACCCGCAACGGTTCGAACCCGGCAACGATGGTGATCCGAATCGTTCCCTGCATGATGCCCAAGTTTACCAGAAATTAACCGGAAGTTTACGGCGATGGCGGCGAAAGTTTAGTGAAAATCTTATGTCTTTAATCCTGGCGGTTGGTTGGAGGGCGGTGGGCACAGGACGCGGAACCCGACCCCACCCCCAGATCCCTTCGCGAGGGGCGTGGATCCATGCGCTGACGTGGTTGGCGCTCAGGATGACAAGCCGGTGTTGGCGCCAGTTCCCTGCAGGGGCCTCACATTCTACTTGCCAACCCTGAGGAGCGACATGAAGGCCTCCTGGGGGATTTCGACGCTGCCCACGCGCTTCATCCGTTTCTTGCCCTCTTTCTGCTTCTCGAGGAGCTTGCGCTTGCGGGTTACGTCGCCGCCGTAGCACTTGGCGAGGACGTTTTTGCGGAGGGCGCGGACGGACTCGCGGGCGATGATGCGGCCACCGATGGAGGCCTGGATGGGGACCTCGAACATCTGGCGGGGGATTAGGGAGCGTAGTTTTTCGACGAGGGCGCGTCCATGCTGTTGCGCTTTCTCGGCGTGGAGGAGGACGCTGAGGGCGTCGACGGGGACGGAGTTGACGAGGATGTCGACCTTTACGAGGGGTTCGGGGGAGTAGTGGGAGAAGGAGTAGTCCATGCTGGCGTAGCCCTGGGTGCGGGATTTGAGCTGGTCGTAGAAGTCGACGAGCATTTCGGAGAGGGGGAGCTTGTACTCGAGGAGGACGCGGCGCTCGCCGGCTTTGACGTCGCCGTGTTCGAGGTAGTCCATCTTGTCGAAGGCGCCGCGGCGGCCGGTGACGAGGTCCATGACGGCGCCGATGAAGCGGTCGGGGGCGACGATGGAGACGTTCATCCAGGGCTCGCCGATCTCGGCGATGCGGCTGGGGTCGGGGAGCTCGGCAGGGGAGTCGATGGCGAGTTCCGTGCCGTTGGTGAGGCGGACGCGGTACTCGACGGAGGGGGCGGTGGCGAGGAGCTCGACGTCGTACTCGCGTTCGAGGCGCTCCTGGACGATGTCCATGTGGAGGAGGCCGAGGAAGCCGGCGCGGAAGCCGGGGCCGAGGGCGACGGAGGATTCGGGCTGGTAGTGGAGGGAGGCGTCGTTGAGTTGGAGTTTCTCGAGGGAGTCGCGGAGGAGCTCGTAGTCTTCGGAGTTGGCGGGGTAGAGGCCGGCGAAGACCATGCTCTTGGCCGGTTCGTAGCCGTGGAGGGGGGCGGGCGCGGGTGCGGCGTCGTCGGTGATGGTGTCTCCGACGTGGCAGTCGCGGACGGTCTTGAGGCCGGTGGCGACGTAGCCGACCTCGCCGGTCTCCAGCGCCGGCTCCGGCGAGAAGGAGGGGCGAAAGACGCCGACCTCCAGGGGTTCGAGGACGCGTCCGTTGGCCATGAGGCGCAACTTCTGGCGCCCGCCGAGGCGGCCGTCGGTGATGCGGACGTAGGCGACGACGCCTTTGTACGAGTCGTACTTCGAGTCGAAGATGAGGGCGCGCAGGGGGGCGGCGGGGTCGCCACGGGGCGGGGGCACACGCTCGACGATGGCGTCGAGGAGCGCCTCGCAGCCGGTGCCCTCCTTGGCGGAGACGAAGAGGACCTCGTCGCGGGCGAAGCCGATGACCTCGGCGATCTCCTGGGCGACGCGGTCCGGCTCGGCGGAGTCGAGGTCGATCTTGTTGACGACGGGGATGATGGTGAGGTTCTGGTCGAGGGCGAGGTAGACGTTGGCGAGGGTCTGGGCCTCGATGCCCTGGGAAGCATCAACGACGAGGAGGGCGCCTTCGCAGGCGGCGAGGGCGCGGGAGACTTCGTAGGTGAAGTCGACGTGGCCGGGGGTGTCGATGAGGTTGAGCTCGTAGGGGCCGGAGGCGAGCGAAGTCAGTGGTTCCGTTCGTCCTACGAGAGCCTCAGGACGAACGGTGGAAGGCCCGAGGGCGTTCGGGGTCCAAGCCATGCGGACGGCGGCGGCTTTGATGGTGATGCCGCGCTCGCGTTCGAGGTCCATGGTGTCGAGGACCTGTTCGGCCATCTGGCGCGGGGAAATGGTGCCGGTGAGCTCGAGGAGGCGGTCGGCGAGGGTGGATTTGCCGTGGTCGATGTGGGCGATGATGCAGAAGTTGCGGATCCGCCGGAGGTCGGACACGGCGCGGGACTGGGTGGGCATGGGTTAGGTCTCGTCGTCCACGATTGGTAGCTTCCGAATGCGCACGCGGTCGCCCTCAATGACGGCTATGCTTCCCGCGTCCAGGTCGCGCTCAATCGCCATCAAATTTGCCAGAATCAAGGCAGACTGGGCGCTCGCATGCCGAATCGGATGGCGGAAGAGAATCACGGAGGGAGACATGGACTTTCGAAGGGCATGTAGCCTGCCGAAATCCGTGTCAGCGGACACCAGTATCCGGGATTCCGCTCGCGCCCTTTCAAGAACGACGTCATCTTCCGCACGCTGAAGGCCGTATTCGCGAACGTGTACCGAGTCATGCCCAGCAGTTCTAAGCTCGTCGGACAACGCTTGCGAAAGCGCGTTGTCGATGAGGAACCTCACGGGGTGGTCAGCGGTATAGCGCGTTCCTGTAGCGCTTGGGCCGCATAGCGGAGTGCCTCGCGAATGTCCTCCGCTTCAAGGTCCGGATAGTCGTTAAGTATCTCTTCGTTGGTCATTCGATCAGCGACCATTGCGACAACGGTCGCGACGGGGATGCGGAGACCCCGGATACAGGGCACACCGCCCATCTTGTTGGCCTCGACCGTAATTCTCGTGAACTTCATGAACTCAGTATAACGCAGTAGCGGTCGGGGGTCGGAGATCGGAGCTTTGGCCTGGGAGTCAGGGCAAGGGGAAGGTGTTAGGGTAGGGATCACCTGGTGTGCCCGGCGGGGATGGTGACGGTGCTGGCGGTGCAGGTGGGCTGGGGGGTGAGGGGGGTCGGAGGTCAGAGGTCGGAGGTCGGACTCTGAGGGAAGCGCAAGGCATCGGGTGTCAGGGCGGGTGGGTTTGTTTGGCAGAACGCCCGAGCCACAGCGCCAATCATACAAACTGTACAAACCGTACATCATGTGCGATAATGCCGAAGAGCGAGAAGGAGACGTAGCAGATGACAACGAGAGTGTCGGCGGGCGAGGCGCGGGCGCGCTTCGCTGAGCTAACGGACCGGGTACGCTACACGGGCGAACCAGTGATCGTGGAGAAGCAGGGGCAACCGTTCGTGGCCGTGATCAGGGTCGATGATCTGGACGCCCTGGAACGGCTGCGGGCCGGTGAGCGGTGGGGAGAGTTCACGAGGCTGGCGTCGTCAGCGGCGCGGGAGGCACCCGAGCCGGAGGGGGATGAAGAAGAGATAGTCGAGGCGATAAAGGAGACCCGCGAGGCGATCTACCGCGAGCGGTATGGCGCGGCGTAGGCTGCGTGTGGCCCTCGACGCCAACGTGCTGGTCGCCGGCGTGCGCCTGCCGCGCTGGCCATACGAAGTGCTGCGGGCGGCGATGGGAGGGCAGTTCGACGTTGTGCTGCCGCGGCAGGTGATCGATGAAGCGCGGCGTCACCTCGACCCTGCACGGACGGCGGCGCTGGAGTACTTCCTGGGCAATTGCAAGCACGAGGAGCCGCCGCTGCCACCGGCGGACGCCGTCGAACGTCAGCTCGACCTTGTGCGCAGCCGCAAGGACGTGCCCATCGCCCTGGCGCTGTTGGTCAGCGAGGCGGACATCTTCGTCAGCAACGACCGCGACTTCACGGAGGCGGACGCCACGGCGGAGCGCTTCAGGGTGCGGGTGCGGGTGATGCTGCCCGCCGTGTTCCTGCGGGAGGTCTGCGGCTGGAGTTCGGAGGAGCTGGAGGCGGTGCGGAGCCGAGGGTGGGAGGAACTGGGGAGGGGCTAGCGCCCTCGCTAGACCAGGCGTTCCTGCTCGGCCTTCTCCTTTTCCCTGGGGGCTTTGGCGAAGGGGGAGGCGCCCCAGGGCATTTCGGGGCGCTTGCCGTTGAGGATGTCGAGGACGGTGATGATCTGGAGGCGGGGGAATTTGCGCTTCCAGAACTCGTTTTCGTAGAAGCCGGAGGCGGCGGCTTCGGTGAGCATGGGCTTGGTGGGCGGGGCGAGGGTGAGAAGGATGCCGATGGGCTCCTTCTCGCGTTCGAGCACACCTTTGAGGTCGCGGACCATGGCGACGGAGACGTTGTCTCCGCCCTTGACGGAGACGATAGCGCGGGCGTAGTCGGGTTTGCCGGGAGCGGTCCCGGCGAAGAAGGGCATGACGCCGTCGATGCCCTGGTCGGCGCCTTTTTTCTTGCCAGCGACGGGCTGGGCGCCGAGCTTGTCGAGGGCCCACCACTGAAACTGGTACTTGTCTTTGCGAGCGAGCTCCTGGGCGCCGGTGAGGTCGACGGGCTCGCCGATAACTTCGATGGCGAGGCCGGGGAAGGCGTCCTGCATGCGGCGGCGGATGAGGCCGATGGCGAGATGGGTGACGTCGATGCCGATCCAGCGGCGGCCGAGCTTGTGGGCGGCGTGGACGGCGGTGCCGCAGCCGCAGAAGGGGTCGAGGACGGTGTCGCCGGGGTTGGAGGAGGCGTTGATGATGCGTTCGAGGAGGGCGAGTGGCTTCTGAGTCGGGTAGCCGAGGCGTTCCTGGGTTCCGGGGCCAACTGGCCGTATGTCAGTCCAGATATCTTGCGCGAGCTGACCGGGCATTTCGTCTAAGTACCGTTTGTATTGAGGCATTCCCCTTCTGCTATACACCAAGCGACCTCGTGCTTCGAACTCCTCCATATTTCGCTTCGAGTAAGCCCAGTATCGACCCTTGTAAGGCTTGACACCCTTCCACTCGTATAGTGTGTCGCCTCCAGGTTTCGCGGCGGTCAGGTCCCCAAGGCGGTATCGTCTACCGCTTTCGGCCTCAACGTGGCGGTAGAAAGAGTCCGTATAGCTCTCATCGTAGGGTCCATAAATGGGGTTCCAGGTATGGTTAGCGGATTTGGCATAGAACAGAATGAGATCTTGAATACGACCGAAATGCCTAGCACCCTGCGTTACATCACTGTGCGCCGATGAGCGCTTCCAGACTATCTGGTTCACGAAGTTCTTGGGTCCAAAGACCGCGTCCATCACGACTTTTAGGTAGTGGCCGGCGACGGGGTCGCAATGAAGATAAATCGAGCCAGTGGGTTTTAGCACGCGACCGAGCTCCACAAGGCGAATAGCCATCATAGTCAGGTAGGCGGTTATTTCGTTGTGTCCTAAGCCATCCACGAGCGCCTTGAGGACCCTGGCGACGCCTTGACTGGAACCTCTAATCATCTCGTCATAGGTTTCTGCTGCGCCACCCCAATTCCAGGTGTCCTCGAACGCCTCGATCTGGGCGTGGCTGACCGCACCGGACTCTTCGCGGAAGAGCACGTTGTAGGAGCGGTTGGAGTTGAAGGGCGGGTCGAGGTAGATGAGGTCGATGGAGTCGTCGGGGATGTAGTGGCGGAGGATGTCGAGGTTGTCGCCGTAGTAGAGGACGTTGGTGTTCACGTGAGTTGTGAGTTGCGAGTGGTGAGGGTTGCGTTGGGGTAATGATAGGGGTTGGCTCGGGCGTTCGCTATGGGTGGGTGTCAGGTGTTGTTACGGATTGGCGAAATGATAACGGGGATTCGGGCGCTGCCTATGGCGGACGTCATAGCGGTGGCGAGCGCCAGATCCTTCGGGGCTCCCCACCCCGTCTCCCGGCCAGCCCGCCCCTCAGGATGACGAATCGCGCTGCGCGCCCCCAGTCCGCCCGCCCCGCCAGGCTCCAGGTCAGCTAACGAGAGTGACATTTAGTGCTTTGAGATAGCGCGGGCGATTGGTATGGTGGCGGTGAGGCCAGAGACCAGAGGCCGGAAGTCAGAGGTCAGAGGAGGAGGATGACGTGGTGGAGGAAGAGACGACACGGGGGAGTGCGGAGGAGAACCCTTCGAGACCCAGCGACCCGGCGCAGGGTGAGCAGAAGGCGAAACGGGGCGGCGGGCCGCGGACGGCGGCGGGTAAGGAACGGGTGCGCCGGAACCCGATCAAGCATGGGGTGCTGGCGCAGACGCCGGTGATCCCGCTTGTGGAGCAGGAGGGGGACTGGCTGAGGCTGCGGGAGCGGATATTCGCGTATCTGGAAGTCGAAGGCGGGATGGAAGAGGCGCTGGCGGACCGGATTGCGGGGATCGTGTGGCGGCTGCACAGGGTGGTGCGCTATGAGACGGAGGCGATCAGCCGACAGCTGGCGGAGGTGCCGAGGGACTGGCGGGCGGCTCGGCGCGTCTCGAAACGTCCGGTGGGAGAGGCACCGACGGCGGCGGACGTGGCGGAGATGGACGCGATGATTATGGCCCGGCTGCTGCCGGCTGAGGAGACGATGGATAAGGTGATGAGGTATGAGACGAAGTTCCACCGGTTCCTGCTGCAGACGCTGCACCAGCTGATGCTGCTGAAAGGGCTGAGGAGGTCCAGCTACGGCCACGGACGCGAGCACGGGATGTCGGATCTGAACCCGACGGGGCTGGCGGGGCGGGCGGGGCGACAGCCGCTGCCAGCGCGAGCGCTGGAGCGGCGGGCGAGCGTCGGGGAGCTGGCAGCAGGAATAACGGAGATAGGCGAGGCGGACGGTTGAGGATTGGATGGATAGGTGTAAGGAGTGTGGACGGCGGTGGTGGAAGGTAAGAAGAGAAGGCGGCAACGGGGGGGCAGTTTTTACGGAGGCGATTTCTTAGAGGAGGAATCGCCGAGGCACGAGACGGACGACAGCGGGCTGGAGCTGATTCGGAGGCAAGTACTGGAGGCGCTGGCGAGCGGACCGAAGGACCTGAGATCGCTTCTGCGGGTATCGGACTCGGTGGCGAGGGCGATGGTGGCGCAGCAGCGGGTGTCGCCGGTGTCGAAAGCAGAGCTGGCGGCGAGACTGAGCGGGGTGATCAACAGCCTGGGCGAGCAGTTGATCCGGACTGAGAGATGAGGGCCGGGGTAGGAGGTAGGACGAGGTACGAGGTGCGAGATACGAGGTACGAGGTGCGAGGTACGAGGTACGAGGTACGAGGTACGAGGTGCGAGATACGAGGTGCGAGGTACGAGGTGCGAGATACGAGGTACGAGGTGCGAGGTACGAGGTGGGAGGGAAGCCCTGTGCGAGGTGCGAAGTAGGGGGTAGGAGGTGCGGGAGGTTGGGCCGGGAGGGACGTTTGTGGTAGGCGCGGCGCTGCAGGGCGTAGCATCGGATGCGCTGGGCGTGTGAGTCGACGGATGCCTGTGAGGAGGGTTATTGGTCGGCCAGTGTGGTTGCCGAGGCTACGCCCCTACGGGTTCGTGGATGGCGTTTCGCCGTTGGAGGCGAGATCGGGCGTGGGTGGCCCGTTCGTTCCTTCGATACCTCAGGACGAACGGTTTGCTGGGTCGCTGAGTGCCCGCAGGTGGGTGCGGAGATCGGGGGCCAGGGTTTGGTCGCGGAGGGCCTGGTGGAGGGAGGCCTGGAGGAGGCCGAGGGGGTTGCCGCAGTCGAAGCGGGCGCCTTCGAATTCGTAGGCGTAGAGGGGCTGGGTCTGGGCGAGGGTGTGGAAGGCGTCCATGAGCCAGATTTCGCCGGCGCGTCCGGGTGGGGTTTGGGCGAGGACGTCGAGGAAGCCGGGGCCAGCGACGAAGCGGCCGACGGTGGCGAGGTTGGAGGGGGCGTCTTCGCGGGCGGGTTTCTCGACGACGGCGGTGACTCGGTGGAGGCGGGGCTCGATGGGTTGGGCGGCGATGATGCCGTAGCGAGAGATCTGGTGATCGGGGACCTGCTGGACGGCGAGGACGGTGCCGCCGAGGCGGTCGTGGACGTCGACAAGCTGTTTGATGGCGGGGACGTCGTGGAAGATGACGTCGTCGGGGAAGAAGATGGCGAAGGGGTCGTCGCCGATGAGGTGGCGGGCGACGAGGACGGCGTGGCCGTTGCCGCGGCGCTCCTCCTGGTCGACGACGGCGAGGGAGACGCTGGAGAGTCGCTCGAGGGTGTCGAGGAGGTCGCGCTTGCCGGTGCGGGCGAGGAGATCCTGGAGGTCCGGCTGGGGGGCGAAGTGTTGTTCGATGGCGCGTTTGGCGGCGTTGGTGACGAGGATGATGTGGTCGAGGCCGGCGGCGAGGGCTTCCTCGACGATGTACTGGATGACGGGGCGGTCGAGGATGGGGAGCATTTCTTTTGGGATGATTTTGGTGGCGGGGAGGAAGCGGGTGCCGAAGCCGGCGGCGAGGATGACGGCTTTGCGGATGGTCATGGAGGGAGTCTAGCGTAAGGAGTTGTGAGTTGCGAGTTGTGAGGGAAGAGGGATGAGGGACGAATTACGAGGTAGAACGTAAGAGGTAGGGGGTTAGGGAAGGGCCCTCGATGCGTAAGGGCGAGCGGGTAGGGCGTGTTGATAAGTGGGTTGACAGGGCGAAAAGGGGTTGTGGTAGGATTGCGGACGGTCGTGCTAGACGGGGAGCCAGCGGTGCCCTGTACCCGCAATCCGCTATAGCGGGGTCGAATTCCCGCTCGAGGTTCAGGTGCTGTGGGGACTGCGCTCGACAAGCGGTGTTGATAGTCTGGCCCTGCGCGGCGAGGCGCTTCGAACCCCGTCAGGCCCGGAAGGGAGCAGCGGTAAGGAGTTAGTCTCGGGCGCCGCAGGTAAACCGGGCTGGAGCTGGCTATTGGGCGTAAGCCTGCGGTCCGAATCGACAGCGGGTGCACGGCCGTACGAACGCGGTGGTCTGAGCTTCCCCAGGCCCTAAATAGCGAGGCGCTGTTGCAGAAAGCGAATATGGGGGGACGCCGGGAGAGGAAGAGGCGTCCAGAGGCGGTTGGCCTCACGCACCCCAGACTGAAGCACCCCCGGTTCAAGGTCTCCCAAAACCACCATCTCCACCTGGCACTGGCGGGAGCATTGGTGGGATCTTTTTTGATCGCCGTCGCTGTTCCGATTGCGCGCACAGAGGCGCGATTGGATGCGCCGCCAGGTGCGACGATGCGAGGCGAGGGCGGAGTTACGAGCGCGGTAGAGGTGCAGATGGAGCGCGTGGCGGGTATGCTGGCGAGTGCGGGCGGAGGAACGGGTTCAGGGCCGCGAGCAGAGACTGCGCTGGGCGACAATGTGTTTTTTCCACGATCGTTGATGGAGGCGGCGCGGAGGATCGCGACTCGCGGAGTTCTGGGGTCGACGGAAAGCGTGGATGTGCTGTCGGCGAAGTTAACGACGCCGGTGTGGTTCACGGTGCACGATGAGGGTTACGCGACGAGCTATCTTTCGGGCGAGGCGACGGTGGGTGGGGCGCTGGCGGGTTCGGGGATAGTAGTCGGGAGCAACGACCTGGTGGCGCCGAAACTGGGTAGCGTGCTGAGCCCAGGTTCACACGTTTACGTTCAACGAGCGCTAGGCGTGCAGCTTGTGGTAGGCGGGGTAAAAGAAGCTGTGTTCACGCACGCCGACACGGTCGGTGGATTGCTGGGTGAAGCAGGAGTGAGGTTAGAGGAGTCGGATAGGGTAGCGCCGACAATGAACGAGGTGGTTCAAGTGGGGATGACTGTGACGGTCACGACGATCCGCCAAGTCGTGGAGGTGGAAGAAGAGATCATCGAGTTTGGGACGGTATATCGCTACGACGACGGGTTTCCGGACGGCGAGTGGGTGCTGGTGAAGGCGGGTTCCTCGGGGATGATTCGGCGGGAGTATGCTGTGAGAGTGGTGGATGGCCGGGTGGTAAAGCGAGAGTTGATCCGGGAGGTGAGGTCGGCGGCTTCGGACGAGGTTGTGACGATCGGAACGTATGTGGCGCCGACGCCTGTGCCGGTGGTGGTAGGAGCGCCGGGCGACCTGGTGTGCCGGAGCACGATGAACGTGTACGCGACGTGGTACACGGCGGCAAGCGCGGGCGGCAGCGGGACGACGGCGACGGGCACGGGGGTGTACAAGGGGATTGTAGCGGTGGACCCGCGGGTGATTCCGCTGGGAACGAGGATGTATATACCGGGTTATGGATATGGGTTGGCAGCGGACACCGGGGGTGGGATAAAGGGCGATATCATCGACCTGGGTTACGGGCCCAACGATGTGTACGATTGGCGATCGCGGCGGGTGGACATCTGCATTCTGTAGCGTTCGCGCTATTGTGACGACACCAACCGGTTTAGCGATGACAGGTTGACGGGCAGGGTCCGGGCCCGCAAGTCGCTGGGCCAGCACTGGCTGACTGACGGGACGGCGCTGAGGCGAATCGCCGAGGCAGGGACGCCTGCGCCGGGTGACACGATCCTGGAGATCGGCGCAGGAACGGGGCTGCTCACGGAGTTGCTGGCGCGTCACGGCGAGAGAGTCGTCGCGGTGGAGGTGGACGAGAGGCTCGCAGGCAGGCTGGGCGGGAAATACTCCGGGAGCGATGTTGTATCTGTGGTGAATGCGGATGTGTTGGCGGTGGAGCCAGAGGAGCTTCTGGCGCGAGGCGGGGGGCGATTGCCGTACGTTGTGGTGGGGAATCTGCCGTACTTCATCGGGACGGCGATCGTTCGGCGGTTCCTGGAGGCGAGGGCGCCGCCGAAATGGCTGGTCGTGACGCTGCAGGCGGAGGTGGCGGAGAGCATGGCGGCGGTAGCGGGCAGGATGACGGCGCTGGGGGTGATGACTCAGATCCTGGCGACGGTGCGAATAGTATTGCGGTTGCCGCCGAGTGCGTTCACGCCCGCGCCCAAGGTGCGGTCGGCGGTCGTGAGGCTGGACGTTCGCGACTTAGCGGAGGTGGAGGTGGACGACCGGGAGGCGTTCTTCGCGCTGGTGCGGGCGGGGTTCGCGGCACCGCGAAAGAAGCTGCGGAACTCGCTGGCTGTCGGACTGGCGATTGGTGCGACGGAGGCGGAAGGAGTGCTGACGCTTGCGAGCGTGGATGGCGAGAGGCGGCCGGCTGAGCTGGAGTTGATGGAGTGGCGCAGTTTGTACTTCGCATGTCGGAGTAGTCAGCAATCCGTAGTGGGTGATCAGCGGTCTGGCCGTGGGCGGCGGGCGCGCGGGTGATGAGGACGGTGGCGGCGGCTAAGATCAACTGGACGCTGGAGGTGCTGGGGAGGCGGAAGGATGGCTATCACGAGATTCGGTCGGTGATGCAGACGATTGATCTTTGTGATGACGTGAGCGTGGAACCCGCGGCCGAACTACGCCTGGAGGTTGATGGGCAGGCTGGGGACGAGGATGATTTGGCGCTGGTTGCGGTGCGGGCGTTCGCGGCGGCGTCGGGGCGGGATTTGGGGGCGACGATTCGGATCAGGAAGCGGATTCCGATCGCCAGCGGGTTGGGCGGCGGGAGCTCGGATGCGGGGGCGGTGTTGCGGTGCTTGAACCGGTTGCACGGTGTTGGGTTGTCTGAAGAGGAACTCTGCAGCGTGGCGGCGATGATTGGGTCGGATGTGACGTTCTTCCTGACGGGCGGTACGGGGTTGGCGGAGGGCCGTGGGGAGCGGGTGACGGCGTTGCCCGATGTGGCTGAGACGTGGCTCGTGCTTTTGACGCATGGGGAGACGATGGCGGGGAAGACGAAGCGGACGTATGGGGCGCTGTCTGACGGCGACTTCAGGGACGGATCGGCGACGGGGCGGCTGGTGGAAGCAATCCGGGAGTCAGAGGTCAGAGGCCAGAGGCCAGAGGTCGGAGATCAGCGGTCAGCGATCAAGGGACACCAGTTACGGGCGGGAGGAGGATCAGTTGATGTTTTCGAAAATAGCTTTGAACGCGCAGCGAACGATGTGTTCGAGGGGCATGCTGACGCGGTGGCGGCGCTGATGACGGCAGGGGTGGGCGCGACGTGGCTCGCGGGGGCGGGGCCGACGGTGTTTGGAGTCGCCGAGAGCGAGGATGAGGCGCGGGGGATCGCCGGGCGTGTGCGGGAAGGGATGGGGGTTGTGCATGTGGCGAGGACGTTGCCGAGGGCCGAGGCCACGGTAGTGCGGGATTAAGGGCGGGGCTAAGATACAAGAACGCGATGCCTGAGCTTCCTGCCGGGACGATTGTCGATATGCACGTGCATACGGTGCGAGGCGCCGCTGACTCGTCGTTGACGCCGGACCAGCTGATCGAGGAGGCGCGGCGGATGGGGCTGAGCGGGGTGAACATCAGCGAGCACGACAGGGTTTGGGAGCCGCATCTGCTGGAGGAGTTTCGCCAGAGGAGCGGCCTATTCGTGAGCCGCGGGATGGAAGTGTCAACCGATATGGGGCACATGATCGCGATTGGGTTGAGCGGGTATGTGCCGGGTATCCGGCGGGCGGCTGAGCTGCGAAAGGTGCTGGATGACCTGGGCGGTTTCATGATCGTGGCGCATCCGTTCAGGCATTTCTTCGACCCGATACACTTCCGCCGGGACGGCCGGCCGCCGTTCGAGATGACGCCCGAGGAGGCGGCGGAGAAGATGCCGGTGTTTTCGATCGTGGATGAGATCGAGGTGGCGAACGGGGGGTCGACGCCTCGAGAGAACCAGTTTGCGCTGATGGTGGCGAGGGCGCTGGGGAAACGCGGGACGGGGGCGAGCGACTGTCATTCGACAAACGGTGTGGGGTACTACGTGACGGTGTTCGAGGAGGAGCTGCGGGACCAGGGGCATATGCTGGAGCTGTTGCGGGCGAAGCGGTTCCGTCCCGCGGAGGGGCTTCCCGCGGGCGAGTTGCGGGAGTATGTGGAAAAGCCCATCGAGTGACGTCTCGCTGAGCTGAATTGCGGCTCGTTCGATGTACAATGGCGGCGCCTTGGCCGCAAGCTATGTCGCGATCGACCTGGAGACGACAGGCCTCGATTTCGAAACGGACGCGATCATCGAGATCGGGGCCGTTCGCTTCGATGCCGAGGGTGTGCTGGATACGTTCCAGGCGCTGGTAAACCCAGGCCAGCCAATTCCATTGGTGGTCCAGGGCCTGACAGGCATAGGCGATACTGATGTCGCCGGCGCGCCGGGTCTGAGCGAGATCAGCGGCGAGGTGTCGGCGTTCCTTGGTGATAGCGCGCTGGTGGGGCATAACGTGCTGGGGTTTGATGTGGAGTTCCTCGACCGGGCCGGGATCGGGCATGGTTCGACGATCTACGACACGCAGGAGCTGGCGACGCTGCTGCTGCCTGGGCTGACCGAGTACGGCCTGGCGGCGCTGGCCCGTCACCTGGGCATTTTGATGCCGGAGCACCACAGGGCGGCGGCGGACGCGGAGACGGCGCGATTGCTGTTCCTGGCGTTACGGGAGGCAGCGATTGGGCTGCCCAGGCGGACGCTGGAGCAGGCATCGCGCTGGCTGGCGCCAACGGGCCTTCCGTGGCGACGGTTCCTGCGTGAGGCGCTAGAGGCTGCGCCAGCGGTGGGAGATATTGCAGAGGTCAGAGGCCGGGGAAGGCCGATGCCTGCTCCGCTGGGTGCGAGATCGAACGCGCAGAGCGTCTCCCCTGAGCAAGCGATTGCAGTACTGGCCTCGGCACGCGATCACCCGGAGATCTTCCCGGACTTTGACGAGCGGGCAGAGCAGCGAGAGATGGCGGGGGCGGTGATGGAGGCGCTGAACGGCGACGAGCGGCTGATCGTGGAGGCTGGGACCGGAGTGGGGAAGTCGTTGGCGTACCTGGCGCCGGCGGCGTGCCACGCGCTGGCGGGGAACGATCGTGTTGTGGTGTCGACGGCGACGATAAACTTGCAGGAGCAGTTGTTGAAGAAGGATTTGCCGACGGTGCAGGCGCTGATGGGCAACGGGCAGGGAGAACTTCGCGTCTGCCAGCTAAAGGGGCGACGAAATTACCTGTGTTTGAAGCGGTTCGAAGGGTTGAGGACGGCGGTGGAATTGAGCGATGAGGAGGCTGTGCTGGCGACGCGCGTGTTGATCTGGCTGGATCAGACGGAGAGCGGAGACCGGGCGGAGCTGCGACTCTCGCAGGGTGAGGAGGCAGTGTGGCGGCGGATGAGCGCGGAGGGTGCGGACTGCACGGCGGGGAACAGCGCTTACGTGGTGGAGGGGAGTTGCTTTCTGCAGCGAGCGCGGCGGCAGGCTGAGGCGTCACATATCGTGGTGGTGAATCACTCTCTGCTGCTTTCGGACATCGCGACTGGAGGGCGGGTGTTGCCGCCGTACGAGCGTTTGATCGTGGACGAGGCGCACCACCTGGAGGAGGAGGCGACGCGGCAGTTCGGGTTCAAGACGAGCGAACGGGAGGTTGGGGAGATGTTGTCGCGCTGCGAGGGATTGGCGAGCCATGTACACACCGGGCTGAGGGGGATGGCCCTGATGCCATTGGAGTTGAACGAGGCGACGCAGAGTGTGAGACAGTCGGGGGCGACGGCGCGAGGGCGAGCGGCGCAATTCTTCGAGGGGCTGGCGGGGTTCGTACGACAGCAGGCGACTGAGGGAGACGGCGAGTCGCGGCTTTTGGTGACACGGGGGATTCGGGTGCAACCGGACTGGCCGGAGGTTGAGATCGGCTGGGAGAACCTGCGGCTGGTTGTGGGAGAGGTGATATCGGCGCTGAAGCGGCTGCATACCGCGCTGGGGAGCGTGACGCCTGGCGAGATGACGAACTACGAGCTCGTGCGGGGCGAGGTAGATGCGCTGCTGGAGGATGGACAGGCGTTCGTAGCGGGGATGAGCGCGGCGATTGAGGCGGACGATCCGGAGCGAGTGGTGTGGATCGAGAGCGAACGGGGCGGGGGCGGGCTGGCAGCAGCGTGGGCGCCGCTCGTCGTAAGCGACGCGCTGAGGGAGGAACTGTATTCGGAGCGGAAGACGGTAGTTCTGACGGGGGCTACGCTGAGGACGAGGCAGGGCAATGGGGGTGATGCAGGGACGGGATTTGGGTATATCCAGGAGCGGCTGGGTTTGGAGGACGCGAGAACGCTGGGGCTGGGCTCTCCGTTCGACTACCGCCGTGCGGCGATCGCTCTGGTCCCGAGCGATATGCCGGAGCCGTCGGAACCGGAATACCTGGAGGCGCTGTCGCTGGCGGTCAGGGAGCTGGCCCGGGCTTCTGGAGGCCGGGCGCTGGTGCTGTTCACGTCGCACTGGGCGCTGCAGGCGGTGCGGGAGCGGGTGCAAGGGGAGCTGGCGAAGGTGGGGATAACGGCGTTGGGTCAGGGCGTCGATGGGAGCGCGCGGCAGCTGGTGCGGGCGCTGCAGGCGGACCCGAAGACGGTGCTGCTGGGGACGGCGAGTTTCTGGGAGGGTGTGGATGTTGTGGGGGAGGCGCTGTCGCTGCTGGTGATGGCGCGGCTGCCGTTCAACGTGCCGACGGAGCCGGTGTTCGCAGCGCGGTCGGCGCTGTACGACGCGCCGTTCGAGCAGTACGCGGTGCCCCAGGCGGTGCTGCGGTTTCGGCAGGGTTTCGGGCGGCTGATCAGGTCGAAGACGGACCGGGGCGTGCTGGTGGTGCTGGACCGGCGGATCGTGAGCAAACGGTACGGATCGGCGTTCCTGGAGTCGCTGCCGGGGTGCGGCGTGCGGGAGGTGATGCTGCGCGAGATGCCGGATATTGTGGAAGGATGGCTGGGGGCGGGACTTAGGACTTAGGACTTAGGACTTAGGACCAGGGATGGGTCGTCAACGGAAGCAGATGAGTTCGGTTGGGCGAGGGCGGGTTGTGTTGAGGGCGTCGGGGGATGGGCGTTTTGAGGTTTGGGCGGTTGAGGGGGATTTGGCGGTTGGGTTTGTGGAGTATCGCGTGGGGGATGGGGCGGAGGGATGGCTGACGATTGTGGATATCGAGCTTGAGGAGGGTTCTCGTGGGTGGGGTTATGGGTCGGAGGCGGTGAGGATGGTGGAGGAGGAGGCGGTTCGGCGCGGGTGGGCGCGGCGGTTTCGGGCGGAGGTGGAGGCGAGGAATGGGTTGGGGGTGTATTTCTGGTTGCGGTTGGGGTATCGGCCGGGTGAGGGAGAGAGTGGCCTGGCAGGCACGCTGGTGATGGTTCGAACGCCCTAAGGTGCGAGATGTTCTCTGAGACCGAGTGGATCTGGATCATAGGTTGCGTGACGGTGATGGTCTTGGTGAGTATATTGTCGCTCACGCCGATCTGGCTGCGTGTGGTGAAATTTCTGGGTGGTCCTGACCCTGATTATCCGAGGCCCGCGATGAAAGCGAGCGAGTACGTCGTTTTCGAGGACAGGGCGCTTTTCATCAAGGGCCTGTTTGGTGGACGCGGAGGCCCATTTATAGTGACTAACGAGCGGATCATCTGGTACGAAGACCACGCTCATACGTGGCCCTTCAATAGGTACTCCGGAGAGTTTAACCTGTCGGAGATTGTTTCCGTGGATAAGGGTATGATTTTGGCGTTGGTGTTTGGCGGCAGGCGGCTGTGGTTGCGGCTTCGTAGTGGCAAGGGCAAGGCTTTCTGGGTGGTGAAGCTGAATGAAGCCATCAGGACGATCCGAGCGGAACGCCTTACGCGCGAGTGTTGACCCCGCCCCGGATTCTTCGCGGGAACTGTTGTTCAGCGCACGGACGTATTGGCGCTCAGAATGACACGAGTAGGAGGTTGTGATTGAAATGCAAGACATATTCGGGTATATCGACGAGCATCTGAACGATTCGATCGCGGAGCTGACCGAGCTGTGCAAGTTGCCGTCGGTGAGCGCGCAGAACAGCGCGATACGGGAGACTGCGGAGCATGTTATAGGGCTGCTTACGGGTCTTGGCTTCGAGACGCGGTTGCTGGCGAAGCCGGAAGGGGGTCATCCGGTTGTCTACGCGGAGGCCAGGGGGAAATCGGCGAGGACGCTGCTTTTCTATGACCATTACGACGTGCAGCCGCCGGAGCCGCTGGAGCTGTGGACTTCGCCGCCGTTTCAGCCGACGTTGAGGGACGGGAAGCTGTACGGTCGCGGGGTTTCGGACAACAAGGGGAACATCGCGGCGCGTTTGGCGGCGATCCGGGCGTGGCGGAAGGTTCGAGGAGAGTTGCCTTGCTCGCTGAAGTTCTGCATCGAAGGGGACGAGGAGATCGGGAGCCCGCACATGGAGGAGTTCGTCGAGGAGCACCGGGAGCTGCTGGCGGCGGATGCGTGCCTGTGGGAGGGCGGAGGGGTGACGTGGGAGGGGCTGCCGCAGGTGACGCTGGGGGTGAAGGGGCTGTTGTACGTGGAGCTGGAGTGCAACACGATCAACCGCGACGCGCATTCGTCGTACGGGACGGTGCTGCCGAATGCGGCGTGGCGGCTGGTATGGGCGTTGTCGACGATCAAGGGGGTGGACGAGCGGGTGGCGATAGAGGGGTTTTACGACGACGTGCGGGCGGCGACGGCAGAGGAGCGGGCGGCGGTGGAGGCGATGCCGGAGGAGGGCGAGGAGACGCTGAAGTCGTTCGGGATCGGCGAGGCGCTGACGGGGGTGCGCGGCGTGGAGTATACGGCGCGGCACCTTTTTGAGCCGACGGCGACGATAGATGGACTGACCTCGGGTTACGGAGGGGAGGGGCCGAAGACGGTGTTGCCGGCACGGGCGCTGGCGAAGATGGACTTCCGGCTGGTGCCGGACCAGGACCCGGACGACATCATGGCGAAGCTGCGGGGGCACCTGGATGAGCGTGGGTTCTCGGATGTGGAGGTGCGTTCGCTGGGTGGCGAGCGGGCGGCGCGGACGCCGGTGACGGACCCGCTGGTGGAGGTGATGAGGCTGGCGATCGGGGATGCGTACGGCGGCGAGCCGGTGATCGTGCCGGCGATGGCGGGGACGGGGCCGCTGTGGCCGTTCGTGTCGACGCTGGGGCTGCCGACGGCGGACTGCGGGATCGGCTACCCGGACGCACACATACATGCGCCGGACGAGAACATACGGGTGGAGGACTACCTGCGGGGGACGAAGGCGATTGCGGCGCTGATTGGGCGGTTTGGGGAATAGCGGGTAGGGGCGCTTACCACAGCGGTGACGCACGGGCGTTGGCCCCGCCCAGATCCTTCGCGGGGAGTGTCGTTCTGCGCGCGGAGGTGGTTTGCGCTCAGGATGACAGCGATGAGGATGCCCTGCGGGGGACGAAGGCGATTCGCGGCGGTGGTGGGGAGGTTCGGGGAGGGTTAGGGGTGCTTACGACAGCGGCGACGCCCGGACGCTGCCCCGCCCCGGATCCTTCGCGGGGAGTTCAGCGCGCGGAGGTGGTTTGCGCTCAGGATGACACGGGGGCTGGTGGTGAGCGCGGCGCTAGTGGAGGCTGCCGACGGGGGGTTCGGGAGGCGTGTTGGCAGCGGGGGTGACGCCGAGGCAGGGGAAGCAGGCGAACTCGAGGGCGAGGTGGTGTTCGTTGATGGAGGCGTCGCCGCAGTCGGGGCCGGGGGCGTCCTGGCGGAGGCGGAGGTGGAAGGGGCGGTCGCAGGTGTTGCAGGCAGCGTGATTGGTGTCGGTGATGGGGTTGCGGCAGACGTGGCAGGCGGGTTGTGCTGGCCCGTGCGGCGGTGGTCCGCTCATCCTTCGAGAGCCTCAGGACGAGCGGGTCGGGGCGCTGTGGCTACGATGGGGCGTGGGGGCAGGGCTGAAGTCGCTGCAGCTACGAACTCTTGCACGAGACGTTCTTCGTCGGCTCGCGATTTCACTTCGCCGTTTAGCTTAGCAGCGCTCAGACGGGCGAGCGCCTGGCCGACCTGAGGGCCGGGTGGTACGCCGAGAGCGAGGACGTCGTCGCCACGAAGGAGGGGGCGGATGTGCCTGACGCGCTGGAGGTAGTCGAGGCAGAGGCTGCGGATGGGCTGAGGGGCAGCGGCGGCGAGCGCCCATAGGGACGCGAGGGGAAAGGGAGAGAGGAGAGCGACGAGGTCGCTTCGGGAGGGTCGTGGGACGGAGAGTCGCGTCTCGATTGCTCGCAGGGCCGGGGCGGCGACGACGAGGGCCGACTGGCTTCTGGTCAGAGCCAAGCGGCGGGAGAGTGATGGGGCTTCGTTCTCGCTGAGGTCCCAGGCGAGCAGGGTCCAGGCGGCGGAGGGAAGCGTGTTGGGTGCGAGCCTGCGGAGGGACTCGAAGGCGTTGCGGTGCTGCTCGTCGAAGGAGAGAGCGGGATGGACGGCGCGGAGGGCGCCGAGCCTGTGCATGTGCAGGAGGGCGCGCTCGGGCTCGGGTTCGGCGAAGAGGCGCGATAGCTCGTTGCGGAGGCGGGCGCCGCTGATGGTGTCGATGAAGTGCAGGTCGCGGCGGAGACAGGCCAGCGTCTGGGTCTCGATGGTGAAGCCGAGGCGGGCGGCGTAGCGGCAGGCGCGGAGGATGCGAGTGGCGTCGTCCTGAAAGGAGCGGTCGTGGAGGGCACGGAGGCGGCGGGCGGCGAGGTCAATTTGGCCGCCGATGGGGTCGAGTAGGTCGCCGGCGTGGGGGCCGTCGAGGCGAAGGGCCATGGCGTTGATGGTGAAGTCGCGGCGGCGGAGGTCCTCGTGGATGGAGGCAGGGCGGACGGTGGGCAGAGCGCCGGGATGTCGGTAGGTTTCCGAGCGGGCGGCAGCGATATCAAGGGAAAAGCCGTGCAGGCGGAGGCTGGTGGTGCCGAAGGCGGGATGGTGACGGGGCCGGATAGCGAGGTGAGCAGCGAGGGCATCGGCCAGCGTCATGGCCTCGCCCTCGGTGCAGATGTCGAGATCGAGGGAGGGTCGATTGAGGAGGAGATCGCGGAGGGGACCGCCGACGAGGTAGATGGGCAGTGATTGGGCTTGGGCAGCGGGAATGAGCAGGCGCAGGAGTTCGCGTCCGGAGTTGGGCAGCCGCTTGATTAGTTTTGCGATAAGGTTTTGGTGGGACATGAGCGTGGCTAATTGTAGCGCGGCGTCTTGACAGGGAGACGGGGCGCAAATATTATCGTCGGTGAAAGTCGGAATGTCTGATGCAGAGGGCCGCTTACGGGCGGCTCTCTCTGTCTGACATACGAATTTAGCGCTATGGTTAGACAGCACAGTGGATTGAAGGCGCAGCCTGCGCAGGAATTGGCGGAGGCGCTTGGCATTGCGTTTCGTCACGCGGAGCTACTTCAGCAATCCCTGTACCACCGCTCCTACCTGAATGAAGCCGTGGATCGCGAGATCGAGTCCAACGAGCGGATGGAGTTTCTGGGCGACGCCGTGCTGGGGCTAATAGTTTCGGAGAAGCTGTACCGCGACTACGCAGGGTTGAGCGAGGGTCACCTGAGTCAGTTGAGGGCGTCGCTTGTGCGCTGGGACGCGCTGGCGAGCGTGGCGACGCGGATTGACCTGGGGTCTTACCTGGTCCTGGGCCGCGGCGAGGAGCTATCGGGTGGGCGAGGGCGTCCCTCGAACCTGGCGAGCGGGCTGGAGGCGCTGATCGGCGCGGCGTTCCTGGACAGCGGGATGACGCTGGCGAAGAAGCTGGTTCTGAAGTTGTTGAAACCAGATTTCGAGGAGATCGCGCGACGCGGGGTAAGCGCGGACAGCAAGTCGGAGTTGCAGCATGTGGCGCAAACACGGTGGCACTCGATCCCGGAGTATCAGTTGATCTCGCAGGAGGGTCCGGACCACGCGAAGTTGTTCACGGTGGAGGTGAGCGTGGGGGAGCAAGTGATGGGGCGCGGACAGGGGCGGAACAAGAAGCAGGCGGAGTTGAATGCCGCGCGGCAGGCTCTCGAAACGCTGGCGGCGACCGGTAGCTGATGGACGGATATGTATCTTAAGCGGCTGGACCTGCAGGGGTTTAAGAGCTTCGCCGGGCGGACGACCTTCGATTTTGGCCAAGGGATCACGGCCGTGGTGGGTCCGAACGGGTCCGGGAAATCGAATATCGCGGATGCGCTGCGCTGGGTGCTGGGCGAGCAGTCGAGCCGGTTGCTGCGGGCTCGGAAGCTAGATGACATCATCTTCGCTGGGTCAGCGAAACGGGCGCGGGGAGATAAGGTAGAGGTGACGCTGACGCTGGACAACAGCGACGGTTGGCTGCCACTGGATATGAGCGAGGTTACGGTGGGCAGGCGCGGGTACCGTTCCGGCGAGAGTGACTACATGGTCAACAAGAAACGGGTGCGCCTGCGCGAGATACAGACGCTGATGGCGACGGCGAGCGCCAGCCAGAACTCGTACGCGATCATTGGGCAGGGGCTGGTGGAGAGCGTGCTCAATCTGCGTCCGGACGAACGGAGGCAACTGATTGAGGAGGCGGCGGATATCCAGCGATACCGGCTGAGGATCGAGGAGGCCAAGGGTCGCGTGGCGGGGACACATGAGAACGTGGAACGCGTGAAGCTGTTGATGAAGGAGATAGCGCCGAGAGTGGGTCAACTGGAGCGGCAAGCGCGGCGGGCGGGTGACTACGCGAGGCTGTCGAATGAGCTGCGTGGTGCACTGGTGGCTTACTACGATCACCAATGGCATCGGGCTGAGGAGTCTCTAACGCTGGCACGGGCGGCGCAGGACCAGGCGAAGGCTGGGTTTGTCCAGTCGAGGGTTGCGCTGGAGACGTGCCAGAGGGAGCTGACCGATATCACATCGGAGCTGGAAGGGCAGCGCGGGGCCGCAGCTGCGACTGCTGCGGAGCGTGAGGGGGTGGAGCAGCGGCAGCGAGATTTTGAACGGGAGATGGCAGTAGCGAGCGAGCGTCGATCGATCCTTGAGTCCAGAGCGCGGGAAGTGCGGGACGAGATCCAGGGGTTGGAGGGCGAGCTGGAGCACGCTCGCGGGGTGGTCCTGGGGGAGGACGACGCTCGGACGAAGCTGCAAGAAGAGGCGTCGAAGGCGAGAGAGATCCTGGAGGAGCGGCGGGAAGAGGCAGCGACGCTGGAGCGCGAATTCCGGGAGGCACAGGGGCATGCCATTGACGCCGAAGCGAAGAGCAAGCGACTGAAAGCGGCGGCAGGCGAGGCGAAGGCGCGGATCCGGCGGATGGAGGAGGCGGGGCGGGACCTGGAGCGAGAGGCGGCGCGGCTGGATACGCGCAGGCAGTCGCTGGTGAAGCAGATGGCCGAGCTGGTACGGGTGCTGCGTGGTTATCGCGATCAGGAGTCGGACCTAGTGGCGATGGTGGCGGGAAGCGCGGAGCGAAGGGGGCGGCTGGAGGCAGAACTCGCGCAGGCGCGCAGCGCGCTGGCGAAGGTGGAGGGGGAACAGCATGCGCGCCGCGGTAGGCTGGACGCTTTGCAGACGCGTCTGGGGGTGCTGGAAGAGACGCAAAAGCAGATGGGAGCGGGGGATGACAGCGGGGCGGTGGAGTTGGATGGGGCGCTGTCTACGGTATATGAGGTGATGCGGGTGCCGCGCGGAATGGAAGAGGCGATCGCGGCGGCGCTGGCGGAACAGCTTGAGGCGTTCGTGTTCGAGCGCCAGGCAGAGGCGATTGCCGCGCTGCAGTCGCTCGTGTCACAAGGAGGCCCGCGGACATCGGTGTTGCCTCTGGATAGCCTGAAGCAGGTTTACCCCCTGAACGTGATGAAGGAGAGGGGGGTGCTAGGTGTGGCGGTGAACCTGATCAAGTACCCGCCACGCTATGAGAAGCTGATGAACGCGCTGCTGGGGCGAACAATCGTTGTGCAGGACGCTGCAGTGGCAGGACGGATGGTGCGGCGGGGGCTGGGGACGGTAGTGACGGTGGACGGGATCGTGTTCCATTCGAGCGGGCACATAAGCGGGGGGCAGCCGAGGACGAGCCGGCCGTTTGTGCTCGGGTACGAGCGGGACGTGGAGGCGATACCGAAGGAGATGGAGCGGATCCAACGGTCGATGGCGATTAGCGAACGGGAAGCGGAACCGCTGCGAGAGCGGCTGCGGCAGGCCGAGTCGGCGCAGGCAGCGCTGGGGCGGGAGGCGGAGGAGTCGATGGATAAGCGGGTGGCTCTCCAGGACTCTCTTGGCCAGCGGCAGCAGAAGCTGGCACAGATGCGGGGCGAGATGCGCGGAGTGGTGGGATCGCGGGGGAGTCTGCAGGACCAGCAGAGAGCGCTCGTTCTGTCGGCGGAACGGCTGGCCGCGGAGCGTGCGGAGACGCTGGAGGAAGCGAAGGGGCTGGAGGACACGGCACTGCACATGGAACGGGCGCACAAGTTGTTTAACGACCGGCGAGATGGATTGGCGAAGGCGGTTAGCGAAGCGGCGGACGGCCATGCCGCTATCGATGGACGGTTGCGTTCCCTGGCTGTGCAAAGGGAGGCGGCAAAGGCGAGCGCCACCAGATTGGAGGGCCAGGTGACTGCGAAGGCAGCTCAGGCGCGGGCCCTGGAGACGGAGATCGATAGTCTCGAATCGACGATCGCGTCGAGCGAAAAGGGGCTGGCGGAGGCGCGTGGTGAGATGGAGACGCTGCTGGGCGGTATGCAGCCACAAGAGGGGACGCACCACCTGGAAGCGCGGGAACGCGACCTTCATGCACAGGTACTGAGTGCGCAGAACGGCCTGTTTGAGTCTGAGCGCGTAGCCCTGGAGGCGGATGCTGGGGTGCGCCGCTGGGAGGCGGAGGTGGAGCACCTGCGGATTCGTATCGCCGAAGATGGGCTAGTGCAGGGAGCGGACGGAAATATCGTATCTGATAGCGCAGAGATCGAGGTGCCCGCGTGGCTGATAGCGGCAGAAGGCGGGGACGAGGGCGGCGGGCTTCGCCCGATTTCGGGCGGGGCGCATATTGATGTGGAGGCGATGGGCCGAGAGATCGAAGGGCTGAAGGGCCAGATCAGGAGCCTTGGGCCGGTAAACGTGGAGGCGTTATCGGACTACGAGTCGCTCAGAGAGCGGCACGACTTTCTGGCGCGACAGGTTGGTGATCTGGAGGGGGCTGAGGAGTCGTTGCAGCGGGCGATAAGGGAGCTGACGGAGCTGATGAGGAAGAAGTTCGAGACGACGTTCGCGGAGGTGGCGGCGGGGTTCGAACGGAATTTCCAGACATTTTTTGGAGGGGGACACGCGAAGTTGAGCTTGACCGATCCGAGGCGCTCGATGGAGTCGGGGGTTGAGATCGAAGCGCAGCCGCCACACAAGCGAACGCAGAGCCTGTCGCAACTGTCCGGGGGGGAGAAGGCGCTGACCTCGGTCTCACTGCTGTTCGCATTGCTGCAGGCGAATCCTGCGCCGTTCTGCGTGCTGGACGAAGTTGATGCGATGCTGGACGAGGCGAACGTGGGGCGTTTCGCGGCGGCTTTGCGGAGCCTGGCCGAACGGACGCAGTTCGTCGTGATTACGCATAATCGCCGGACGATCGAGGTGGCGGACAGCATCTATGGTGTTTCGATGGGTGCGGATACGGCCTCACGGGTGTTGTCGATGCGCCTTGGGGACATCGTTCTAAACTAACGCCGCGGCGCGCGAATTCCCAACTATGGTGATCTAAGTCCTTGACCGCCGGACGATTCGGCGCTACAAAGAGTCGGAACAAGCGGAAGACGAGATGGCGCAGCAGCCGATCGAACTGATCCTGACCCGGCAATGGGCGAGCTATCTGACGATGCCCGTCTTCGTGGCTGACGCTGACGGGAATCTGCTGTACTACAACGAGGCGGCGGAGGAGCTTCTGGGCCGGCGGTTCGACGAAGCGGGCGAGATGCCACTGCTTGAACTGGCGAATATCTTCCAGATCACGCACGAGGATGGTTCGGCGATGCAGCCGCTGGAGATGCCTCTGGGCATCGCTTTGCTGGAACGGAAGCCCGCTCATGGCCGCGTGGGATTCAAGGGTCTCGATGGGATCATACACATGATCGAGGTGACGTCCTTTCCGCTGGAGGGCCAGGGGGGGAGGCATCTGGGGGCGCTGGCGATCTTCTGGGAGGTCGAGTGTTCATGAGAGTCAAGCTGTGGGGAACGCGGGGATCGCTGGCGAGTCCGGGGCTGGCGACTGCTCGATACGGTGGGAATACGGCGTGCGTAGAGGTGCGCGGGTCAGGTGGGTCGTTGCTGGTGCTGGACGCGGGGACCGGGATTCGAGGGCTAGGGGAGAGTATTGGAGGGGAGATGCAGCGGGTTGACCTGTTGTTGACACATCTGCACATGGACCACATTCAGGGCCTGGGGTTCTTTGGGCCCCTGTATACAGATGGGCGTGAAGTGCACATCTGGGGCCCGGCCTCGACGACGATGCATCTGCGGGAGAGGCTGGCGCGATATCTGTCGCCGCCGTTGTTTCCGGTGCGCTTGCGTGATCTGCCGTGTGCGCTGCACCTGCACGACGTACCGCTGCACAGCTTCCGGATAGGGGAGTTCCGCGTACGCGCCAGCCCGGTGTGTCATCCAGACCCAACGGTGGGATACCGCATCTCTGACAACGGGGCAACGGTGACGTATCTGCCTGATCACGAGCCGGCGTTGGGAGCGCGGAGGTGGCCGGATGAATCGCACTGGATATCAGGTTTTGGTTTGGCGAGACGCGCTGATCTCCTGATTCACGATGCGCAGTACACAGAGGACGAGTATTCGACGCACGTTGGCTGGGGACACAGTTCGCTAGCGCAGGTGATCGGATTCGCCGCGGCGGCCGCGGTTAAGCGTTTAGTCACGTTCCACCACGACCCGAGCCATGACGACGCGATGTTGGACGGTCTTGTCGACGAGTTGAGAGCGTCAGGAGAGACGGGGTTCGAGGTGGAGGGGGGCATGGAGGGGGCGGTATGGGAGGTTAATGGCTCAGCTTAGCGCGATCCTTGCCCAGCGCGGCGTGTGACCTCTATCATCGAAGTGGATGGTTCGACTATTCAAACGGAAGCAAGCGGACGTGGACGCGCCCGAAACTGGCGACGGTGCTGGCTCGGCAGACGCTGCGGCTGAGGTCGATGGGGATGATGATGACGCCGCGCCCGTCAGCGAGGCAGTCGAGCGGACGCGGAAGACGTTCTTCGGCCGGATCGGGGGGATGTTCCGGCGGGGCTTGAGCGATGAGCTGTGGGAGGAGCTGGAGGAGACGCTGGTAAGCGCGGATACGGGTGTGGCGACAACGCTTCGGGTGATCGGGGATGTTCGGGAGAGGGTGAAGAAGGATGGGATCAGAGACCCGGATGTGGCCCTGAGGGTGCTGAAGGACGACCTGATCGCGACTCTTGAAGTAGGCGCCTCGAAGGCAGGAGACGGGAACGGAAGGATGGAGAAGGATACGCCGAAGCCGCTAATTATGCTTGTGGTGGGGGTTAACGGGACTGGGAAGACGACGAGCATCGGCAAGCTGGCGCATGCGTACCGGGCTGAGGGGAAGAAGCTGGTGCTGGCGGCGGCGGATACGTTCCGGGCTGCGGCGATTGACCAGTTGAAGCAGTGGGGACAGCGAGTGGGTGTGGATGTCGTGGCGCACCAGCAGGGGGCAGACCCGGGGGCCGTAGTGTTTGACGCCCTGGCGGCTGCGGAGAAACGAGACGCCGACGTGCTGATTATCGACACGGCGGGGCGACTGCACACGAAGGCACACCTGATGGAGGAGCTGCGGAAGGTGAGCCGGATCATCCAGCGGAAGTATCCTGAGGCACCGCATGAGGTTCTTCTGGTGCTCGACGCGACGACGGGGCAAAACGCGATGCCTCAGGCGAAGTACTTCACGGAGGCGGTGGGCATTACGGGAGTGGTGCTATCGAAGCTCGACGGGACGGCGAAGGGCGGCGTGATCTTTTCGGTGTGCGATGAGCTGAAGGTGCCGGTGAAGTTCGTGGGGACGGGAGAGCGGCCTCAGGACCTGGCTCTGTTCGAGCCGCGAGAGTTCGTTGAGGCGCTGTTCGGGTAGCGGGCAGTTACTAGTGCCAAGTAACAAGTAACAAGTAGCCAGTCGATCGTCATCGGTTTTCATTCGAGCGTCGTCGTCGCGTTGATCCCTCTCATACCTCAGGGCGAACGGAATGAGGTGTCTGGACGACAAGGCGGGCGGCCTGCGGTTAGGTTTATAGTTCGCTAGACTGCGGACATGGCTGCGGGTCGTTCGGTTAGCGTTGAAGTACTGCTCTGGGTGGGGGTGGCGACGGGGGCGGCTTTGCTGCGGCTGGTGGACCTGGATGGGCTGCCGCTGACGGTCGACGAGTCGCGGCGGGCGCTTGACGCGGCGAGGGTGGCGGGCGGGGAGGCGCCTGAGACGTGGCGAGGGGACCTGGCAGCGGCGGCGACTTCGTATCTGTTCCGCGTATTCGGGGAGAGCGAATTTGTCGCGCGCCTGGCGCCTGCGCTGGGAGGGGCAGGGCTGGTATCGGTCTTGTGGTCGGCGCGTGGCTACATCGGGCGAGTAGGGGCGTTGGTCGCAGCGATGCTCGTGGGGTTTTCGCCTCTGTTTGTGATGCAGGCGCGTTCGGGGGCGGAGTTCAGCATCGGTGCGGTCGTGGCGATCACGATGGTGCTCTCGATGCTCGCGTATGTACGCGCGCCAGGGGCGGGACCGTTGTTCGGCCTTGTGATTTCGGGATCACTGGCGCTCCTGACGGACGCGGTGGCGGTGTCGGCCTTTCTGGCAGTTGGCGGGTTCCTGGCGATAGAGTCGGGGGTGTTGGGGAGCAAGGCGGTAGCGGAGGCGTGGAGGTCATTCCGCAGTAGCCGGGTGCAGTGGGGGAGTGCATTGCTGGTCGTGCTGGCGGCTTTTCAGCTGGGGCTAGCGCATTTTGGCACAACGCTGAACACGGATGGGTTGCCGGGCCTGCGGCTGTGGACAGATATGTTCGAGTCAGGCGGCGCCGCGCGTGAGCCGGAGTACTACGGCGCGTTGCTGCTGGGGTATGAGTTGCCGATCGTACTGGGAGGGGGGTTCGGGCTGGTTATGGCGATAAGGCGTGTCACCGGGGAATGGCGCGGGGGAAAGGGCGCCGGCGGCGGAGTCTCCATCGAGCGGATGGTGCTGGTCTGGACAGTACTGTCGGCGATGACCTTGCTGCTGGCCACGCGCCGAGAGCCGGGACAGCTAGTCCTGGTCCTGCTGCCGCTTGCGCTCCTGGCAGGGGCCGCCGCGGAGGAGGCAGCAGGGCGCGTGGAATGGTCTGCGATTCGGCGCCACTGGCCGTTGTTGGCAGCTATCCTTGGGCTGATGGGCTATGCGGCGCTGTTGATGACAGAGTGGTCGGCGGGGAACGGCGGTGGACTGGAGCGGGGGCTGTTAGTAGCCGCTGCTCTGGCGCTGGGGGAGCTCCTGTTGTTGACTTTGCGGAATTGGCGAGGCGACGCAGCTGTAGGGATAGCCAGCATGGCGGTGGTGGCGACCGCCTTCCTAGGGCACTCGTCGCTGGCAGTGGCGTTCTCGGGTGGGACTGAGTTCGCCTCGGATGAGCGATTACTTCCACGAGCGGAACGGCTGAAGGAGACATTGGACGCGCTGGCAGAGCAGCGGGACGGAGAGATCGTGGTTGACGGGGAGTTGATTGATGTCCTTGGCTGGACGCTTCGGGACTCGCCGGTGGTATTCGGCGACGCAACGGCGGAAACCGGCGTAGTGGTGCTTCCGCTGGGGGAGGAGCCGGATGGGTTTGTGGCGCTGGAGGAAGTGTGGCGGGTGGCGGAGGGATGGCAACCGGAGTCGATTCTGAGGCCGAGGTCGATGTGGCGATGGCTGCTGTATCGAGGGGCTTATTCGGAGTTGCAGAGCGTCGAGGTGCAGATATTCGTAAGGTCAGTATGACGCTGTCAGCGCTGCAGGGTGATCGCGAAACGACCGCCCGAGAGCATTCGATTTCGCGCGGACTGAACGTCCGGTTGGTGCTGGGATGGGAGGTTGTGGCTTACGCGGTTATTTTCGTTTCGGCGCTCGGGCTTCGTGTGTGGGACCTGGGGTCGCGGGCGCTTCACCATGATGAGAGCCTGCACGGATACTACGCGTACCAGATATTCCAGGGCAGCGGGTATGAGCATACGCCGTTGTTGCACGGGCCGTTTCAGCTGTTTGGGACGGCGTTGACGTTTTTTGTGACGGGGGGCGCCAGCGATTTTAGCGTCCGTGTGTTCCCCGCGCTGTTCGGCACAGCGCTGGTGGCCCTGCCGCTATTGTTCCGGAGTCACCTGGGCCGCGTTGGTTCGCTAGCGACGAGCGCGTTAATCGCGTTTTCCCCGACGCTTCTCTACTACAGCCGCTTCGCGAGGGAGGATGTCTACATCGCGGTGTTTACGCTGGGGCTGGTGATATGTGTGTGGGGGTACCTGGAGGAGCCGAAGGAGTGGCTTCTGTGGTCAGCAGCCGGCCTGCTGGCCCTGAGTTTCGCGACGAAAGAGAACACGTTCATCACGGTGTCGATATTCTTGGTCTTCCTGAATCTCTGGGCAGCGTCCGACCTGGCGAGGCAGGGGCAGGAGGAGGCGAATGGCGGGCGGCTGAGATATGCTGTGAGGTTTCTGGCGTTCGCGCCGATCACCTGGGTGATCACGGCGGTTTGGCCGTGGACATCCGGGGTGCGCAGGCGATTAGGGTTGGTCGAGCGACCTATGGTGATGGATGTGCTGATCGTCCTGGGGATGCTGGCGGGCCCACAGTTCGCGGCGGCGATTCAGCTTCCGATCGAGGCGATGGGGGCAAAGATCGACACGGCGGCGGAAGGAAGGCTTCTCGGCGTGCCCACGGTGGGAGGGCTGCTCGTTCTGAGCGCGGTGGTTGGTCTGCGCTGGCGGGCGCGGGTGTGGCTTGTCGCGGCAGGGTGTTTCTACGTGCCGTACGTGTTGTTGTTTACGTCGTTCTTCACGAACGTGGAGGGGTTTGGGAGCGGAATCTGGGAATCGCTTGATTACTGGATGGGCCAGCACGAGGTGCGACGGGCGGACCAGCCCGACTTTTACTACCTAATGTTTTACCCAGCTTATGAGTTCCTGGTCCTGGCCCTCGGCGGGCCGGCCCTCTTGTTCTACAGCTTGCGGGGGGGCCCGAGGTCGTGGATTCTCACCATGGTGACAGTCCTGGCGTTGCTGGCGTTCTTCGGTGCGGATAGTTTCGGGGGCGGCCGGGCGGTCGACGTGGCAGCGTTCGCGATGCTGCCGGTGGCGGCGGTGAGTCTTTTCCTGGCGGTGAGGGGCACGATGTTCGAGCGATTCCTGGTGTTCTGGCTGGCGGCGACGATTACGGCATACTCGTTTGTGGGGGAGAAGATGCCGTGGCTGAGCGTGCACACGGCGCTTCCCATGGTGATCCTGGCAGGGTACGGGATCGGGCGGGTCTGGGGCCGAGGTCCTGACTTCTCGCCGTTGCGGCTGCCGCTGGGGAGGCCGCTGAGGATTGCGGGAGCGGTGACCATGCTTGTGGTTGTCGCGCTGAGTGTGAGGTTGGCCGGCTGGGTTAGTTATGGACACGAAGACGTGCCTCGCGAGTTTCTGTTCTACACGCAGACTTCGGCAGACGTGCCGGACCTGGCGACCGAGATTCGAGAACTGGCGGACGGTTCGGGAAAGGGCCGCGGCCTTCGGGTGCAGGTGGACGACGTATATGTTTGGCCCTGGGCGTGGTATTTGCGCGAGTACGATGTTTCGTTCGAACAGATAGACGGGTTGTTTGTGCCGGAAGCGGGCGCTGTCCTCGTGTTAGCGGCAGCGAACGAGATCTACGGCGACGCGTATGAGAACGATTACGCGCCGGCCCGCGCGTACAGGCTGCGGCAATACTTTCCGGAGGACTACCGGGGTATTGGGGACAAAGCAAACCTGGGTGAGGCGATTGGGGACTTCGTCGTTGATCTGGGACGGGCCGCCACCTGGAGGCGCTGGTGGGACTACTTCGTTTGGCGCGACATCGAGCCGCAAGGGGTGGAGGGACGACTCTATGTCCCGCTGGAGTACGGGCGAGGTGCGGGCGCAATTTCTGCCCCGCCGGACGATGGGAAGCCGGTGGTGCGGCCGACGGCGGACGTGGAAGGGAGGTACATCATCGGCAGAGGAGGCTCGGACCCCGGCGAGATGAGCGGGCCGGTGGGGGTGGCGGTGGACGGCGGGGGGAATGTGTACGTGGTGGACAGCGGGAACGCGAGGGTACAGAAGTTTGATGCGAAGGGGGCGCTTGTGGCCGCGGTGGGGGGAAAGGGGACGAAATTAGGCCGGTTCAACCAGCCTTCGGATGTGGCGGTGGACGCGAAGGGGAACGTGTACGTGACGGACACCTGGAATCATAGGATTCAGAAGTTTGGGCCGGACCTGAACCCTCTCGCGGCGTGGGGGAAGCCGACGCGGGACCTGATAAACCCTGGGCCCGAGGCGATGTGGGGACCGCGGGGGATCGCTGTAGATGCGAAAGGCAATGTCTTCGTCGCTGATACGGGGACGCATCGGGTGCGCAAGTTCTCGGCGAACGGGAAGCCTCTGAGCAGCTTTGGCCGGAGGGGGGATGGCAAGGGTGAGTTCGAGGAGCCGGTGGGGGTGGCGATAGGGCCGGATGGATCGATCTTCGTGGCGGACGCGGGGAACGCGCGGATTCAGAGGTTTGATGCCGGGTTGAAGTTTGTCGCCGCGTTCGCGATCGAGAACTGGGACGACCGGCAGCCGACGAACAAGCCGTACCTGGAGGTGCTCAAGGACGGGCGCCTTCTGGCGACCGACGCGCCGCATGGGCGGGTGTTGCTCGTCAACGCGGACGGAAAGGTAGCGTCGCATCTGTCCCGAGTAGCAGAGGTGCCGCTGTTTTACCCCGGCGGCATCGCGCTGAGCGGGAAGGGCAACTTTGTATATCTGACGGACGGGGCGGCCGGCCATGTGCGGCGATTTCCTCTGACGGACTTCGCGTTGAGGTAGGAACGCAGCTATTGAGACGCGTCCTTGCTCGCGGTATAGGCCGTTTGTAAGATATGTGACGGTTAGCACAAAGTCCGATTGAGGCGGGCACAAGTGCAGTAGCGAGGAACGGTGGAGCGCGCGATTGTTTTCTCAAGCGAGCCATAACTCACGAGCGGCGCTGGAGCCGGTTGGGAGCACGGAGATAATCATCCGTGTGGGCGAGCTTATCAGCGATCTACGGCCGGATAACGTGGACCTGCTGGAGGCACTGCACCGGATTCAGCACGAATACGGATATGTGCCGCGGGAGGCCGTTGCGTTGTTGGCGGGGAGATTTGAGACGACGCCGGCGCTGATTTTCGGGGCCGTCGACTTCTATTCCGAGTTGCGAACCAGCCCGCAAGCCGAAGTGTCGGTGGAGTGGTGCAGCGGGCCAGCCTGCCTGGTGAAGGGATCGATGAATATCAGGCGGGCGCTGGAGGCGGTTCTGGACTGCCCGATGAACGGTCAGAGCAGGGACGGCAAATTTGGTCTGAGGTTGATCCAGTGCGACGGGACCTGTCAGCTGGCGCCTCTGATCCGTTACGGCGGCAAGTACATGGGGCCGCTTAGCGTTAGCGAGGCTATCGGCTGGGCGCGGGGACTGTTGCCTGCGGGCGGGGCCGAGAATGTCGATGGTCAGCAGATGATAACGAGGGCGCAGGATGAGGTGGAGAACGTGGCGGGGAGTAGCGAGTGACGAGATACGACGAGTTGCGGCGGGCCGCGGACGAGGCGTGGGCGCCGGTGGAGCAGCCAGGACGAACGCTGATCAGGGTGGGTGTGGCCACCTGTTCGGCAGCGGTCGGGGCGGAGGCGACCCTGGAAGCGATTCGCAGCCAGGTGGAAGGGCGCAATCTGGAGGCAGATGTTATGGTCACCGGGTGCGTTGGGCTGTGCTATGCGGAGCCTCTCGTGGAGATTCAGCGGCCGGGGCAGCCGGCGGTTTTTTACCACCATGTGACCGCTGAAGCGGCGAGGGATCTCGTCGACAGGGTGATTGGGCAGGGGGAACCAGCCTCTGACCTGGCGTTGGCGGTCGCGGGTGACGCGCGTTTGGCGACGATCGCGCCGATTGGCTCGCTAGAATTCATGACGGGACAGGTGAGGCGGTTGATGGCGAACTGTGGTGTGATAGACCCCGACGACATTGACCACTACATCGCGCGAGGAGGGTACGAGGGGCTGGCGAAGGCGCTGAAGACCCCGCCCCTGGAGATAATTGAAGAGGTGAAGCACTCGGGTCTGTGGGGACGCGGGGGCGCGGCTTTCTCGACCGGGCTGAAATGGGAGTTTTTGCACAACGCTAAGGCGAAGCCGAAATACGTGGTGTGCAACGCCGACGAGGGCGATCCCGGCTCGTTTGTGAATCGCAACCTGATGGAAAGCGACCCGCACCTGACGGTGGAAGGGATGATCATCGCCGGGTGGGCGACGGATGCGGATAAGGGGTACATCTACATTCGTGACGAGTACCCGTTGCCGGTGGCGCGGATGCGGCGTGCGGTAGAGCAAGCGAGAGAAAAGGGGCTGCTGGGCGAGGACATCCTGGGCAGCGGATTCTCGTATGAGCTTGAGGTCGTGCGCGGGGCCGGGAGCTATGTTTGCGGGGACGAGACAGGGTTGCTGTCGTCGCTTGAGGACAGGCGGGGGATGCCGAAGATCAAGCCACCGTTCCCGGCCCAGGCGGGGGCGTTTGCGCAGCCTTCGAACATCAACAACGTGGAGTCGTACGCGAACGTGCCGATGATCCTGCGGAACGGGGCGGGCTGGTGGTCGTCGGTCGGGTCGGAGAAACACAAAGGGACGAAGATGTTCTCACTGTCCGGGCACATTCAGCGGCCGGGAATCCTGGAGGTACCACTGGGGACGAGCACAAGCGAAGTTGTGATGAGGATGGGAGGTGGCCCGCCGGAGGGGCGAAGTCTGAAGGGGGTGCAGCCGGGCGGGCCTTTGTCCGGGATTATTCCGGCGAGTGAGGTGGGAATACCGCTGGAGCCCGATCCGTACCGGGAGCGCGGCGTGTTGATGGGGTCAGGCGGGCTCGTGATCCTCGACGATACGAGTTGCATCCTGGACTTGTGCATCTACTTTGAGTGGTTCGCTGAGGACGAGTCCTGCGGGCGGTGCACGACGTGTTTCGCGGGGACGCGACGGATGCTGGAGATCTTGCGTCGAATCGCGAGCGGGCGGGGGAGGAGAGCGGACCTGGAGTTGATCAAGCTGCTGGGCAAGATCGCGCAGAATGCGAATTGCTTCCACGGGCAGGGAGCACCGACGGCGGTGAACTCCATGTTCAGGTTCTTCGAAGACGAAGTGATGGAGCATCTGGAGCACAAGCGCTGCCCCGCGAGAGTCTGTACCGGACTGATTCGCTACGAGGTTTTGCATCAATCGGAGATGCTTCCTTTGGCGGAGGCGATCTGCCCGACGGGAGCCGTGGTGAGGGACAACGGCACTTATCGGATCGATCAGGACAAATGCGTGAAATGCGACGCGTGCCGGGAGCAGGCGCCGTATGCGATCGCCGTTGTGGACGAGTTCGCGCCGTAGGCGGTTGTTACGGGAAAGTTAATTCCCGAAGATAGCCAGCGCGGGCCACTCTGAGGGCTTGAATTCCCTGGGCAAGACGTGTAGATTCTAGCCAGACAAGGGGTCAGGGGGATGTGATTTCAAACAGGGGTGCTGGCCCCTCCATGGAGAGGGATGCATGCAACGCACAGAGGGGGCGAAGCCAGACGCCGCGACCGCCGTGCCCGCGCCGACGTTAGAATCCTTCGTTGCTCTGTTGCAATCTATCGCCGTCTCCGCGGGAATGGGCCCGGATGCGGCGCTTCAGCTCGTCGAGCGAACGGCGCCGATCTACAATCAAGTCATGGAGATTTCGCCGGACGCCATAATCATTACTGATTTGGAGTTGCGGGTACTGCTGTGCAACCGTCAGGCGGCGATTTTGCATGGATACCAGGCGGTGGAGCAGATGATCGGCCGGGGGATTGTCGATGCGATCGCTCCGGAGCATAGAGCGCGGGCGCGAACGAATGCGGCGCGAACGGTCAGGGAAGGGAGTATTCGGGACATCAAGTATTCGCTTCTGAAAGCCGACGGCACACGCATCCCGGCTGAGGTTAGCGCGTCGCTTATTCGTGATGCCTCGGGCGCCCCACTGGCGATATTGGGGATGGTCAGGGATATTAGCGAACGAGAACGAGCGGCGAAGGCGCTGCGGGAGAGCGAGGAGCGATACCGGATCCTCTATCAAGACAACCCGACGATGTACTTCACTGTGGACGCCGACGGAATTGTGCTGTCCGTGAATCAATTCGGGGCGGAGCAGTTGGGGTATGCGATTGAGGAGCTGGTGGGGCGACCGGTGCTGGGCGTGTTTCACGAGGACGACAAGGAGGCTGTAGCTGGACAGTTCCAAACGTGTCTGGAGAACCCAGGCCGGGTGTGGAGCTGGGAGTTTCGCAAAGTGCGGAAGGACGGGCGAGTGATCTGGGTGAAGGAGGTAGCGCGCGCGACTCTCGACGTTGATGGAGGGGTGATCGTCCTTGTGGTGTGCGAAGACATATCGGCGCGAAGGGCGATGGAGGAGGAGTTACAGCGGGCGCGTGAGGACCTGGAGCGCAAGGTGGAGAGTCAGATGCATGGGGACGGCGCCTACGGGCTGACTTTCCGGGAGCTTACGGTCCTGCACCTCGTTGCGGCCGGGAGCTCGGACAAGGAGATTGCGACGGCACTGGGGATCAGTCCGCTGACGGTGAGCAAGCATGTGGCGAACATTCTGGGCAAGATGCAGGCTTCTTCGCGCAGCGAGGCGAGCGCCCGAGCGGTGCGCGAGAGCCTCGTCGAGTAGCGGAGCGCCACCGCCACACGAGGGTGGCGAATTTGTGTACTTATAATTCAGTATTGAGAATACTGAATTTCCGGTATTTACAGCGCGCGATCGACCCGGCAATATTGACTTGCACCCTCTTTTTGGGCCCGGCGGGCCGAGTGGACGGGGTAGCCCGCTCGACCCGCCTGGCTTGAACGCGGGAGTTCGACGTGACAACCCACCCTCCCCCTGGTCTCATCCGGGGCGAGAACCCCTCTCGCCCCGGATAACTTTGTCTCCGAGGTGAGAGGCGGCACTTAGCGGGGGCAACGGTCGGTGTGCGCCCGGTGACAGATGCCGGGTCTACGATGCGGGGCCGGCGGGTATAATACGCGTCGAAGCGACAGCCCGAGCGAAGGGATCCGTGAGTGTCCGACACGCCGCTACGCCGGCAGTATTTGGAGATCAAGCGCCGCTATCCGCATGCGATATTATTCTTTCGCCTGGGCGACTTTTACGAAACGTTTGACGACGACGCCGTGACCGCGGCGCGCGAATTGGAGATCACGCTGACCTCGCGCCCGATGAGCAAGGGCCAGCGGGTTCCACTGGCGGGGATCCCCCATCATGCGCTGGACGCGTATCTGGGTAAGTTGATCGCCAAGGGGTATAAAGTGGCGATCTGCGAACAGATGGAGAGGCCTCAGAAGGGCCGCAAGATTGTGGAGCGGGAAGTGGTGCGGGTGGTGACGCCGGGGACGGTGCTGGAAGACAACTTGCTCAACCGGGGAACGAACAACTTCCTGGTGGCGATCGCAAGTGCTGCGGAGATATGCGGACTGGCCTACGTGGATGTCTCGACGGGAGAGTTCTGCTGCACGGAGATCGACAGGCGTGCCTTGGCGGGCGAGATCGAGAGACTGAGCCCAGCAGAGATGCTGTTGCCGGAAGGGGAAGAGCCACCAGCAGAGACGAAGGCGACGGTGACGAGCTATCGTCATCAGGAGTTGGATGATGCTGAGGCGGCGCGAACCGTCATGGCGCACTTTGCGACGAATTCCCTGGACGGAGTCGGGCTGGCCGGGCGGTCTGAGGCGACACGGGCGGTCGCGGCGATATTGAACTACGTGAGGGAAACGCAGCGAATTGTTCTGGGGTCCATAAGCCGGATCAGGTTCGAGGAGCGGTCCGGATACGCGGTTATCGATCAGAACACGCGCCGCAATCTAGAGTTGTTCCGGTCGCTGCGCGCTGACGGCGAGGGGTTGACGCTGCTTTCGGTGCTGGACCAGACGAAGACGGCGATGGGCGCGCGGCTGATTCGCGGTTGGCTGGGCCAGCCGTTGATGGATGCTGTTGAGATCGTCCGTCGTCAGGACGGCGTGCAGTTCTTCTTCGAGTCGCCGGCGCGGCGGGCACGGGTGAGCGCGGTGCTGGCGAAGGTGCCGGATCTGGAAAGGGTATTGAGCCGCGTCTCGGCGGCGGCAGCGGCCCTGCCCGGACCGGGGACGCCCCGCGATCTGGTAGCGCTGCGGAGCGGGCTGGAGTCAGTGCCTGCGCTGAAGGAATTGCTGGATGAAAGTGCTGCGATGCCGGCGTTGCGACCGTGTCGCGAGACGACGGAGCTAATCGCAGCGGCGATTGTGGATGATCCTCAGTCAGGTGCAGTTGTGCGTCCGGGGTTTTCGGCGGAACTAGATGAGTTAAGGGCGACGGCGAGCGAGGCGCGTGAGTATTTGGCGGGCCTGGAGCGGAGGGAGCGGGAAAGGACGGGCATACAGTCGCTCAAAGTGGGATACAACCGAGTCTTTGGCTATTTCATCGAGGTAACTAAGGCGAATGCAAAGCGTGTGCCGGAGGATTACCGGCGGAAGCAGACGCTTGTGGGCGGTGAGCGATATACGATTCAGGAGCTTCAGGACCTGGAATATCGCGTACTGCACGCGCAGGAGCGGGAGGAGGAGGTGGAGCAGGGGCTGATTCGCCAGGTCTGCGCGCAGGTAGCCGAACAAGCCGGGCAGATCGTTGAGACAGCGAGATCGATGGCACTCATTGACGTCTACTGCGGGCTGGGCGAGGCGGCGTCAAAGTACGGATATTCGCGCCCGGTAGTCGATGAAGGCACGGAGATAGCGATTCGGGACGGAAGACACCCTGTGGTGGAGCGGGTGATAGCGGAAGGGACGTTTGTCCCGAACGACGTTCTGTTGGATAACGACGATTGTCAGGTGATGTTGTTGACGGGTCCGAACATGGCGGGGAAGTCGACATATCTGAGGCAGGCCGCGCTGATTACGTTGATGGCGCAGATCGGATCTTTCGTGCCGGCGGCTGAGGCGCGAATAGGGATAGTGGACCGGATCTTCAGTCGCGTGGGCGCTCTGGACGATATAAACGCGGGGCATTCTACGTTTATGGTAGAGATGTTGGAGACAGCAACGATTTTGCACAACGCCACGAGGCGATCGCTGCTGGTTTTCGACGAGATCGGGCGGGGGACGAGCACCTATGACGGAATGGCGATAGCGCGGGCGGTGGTTGAGTTCATCCATAATCGCCCGGAGGCGGGTGCGAAGACGCTGTTTGCGACGCATTATCACGAGTTGACGGAGCTGGCGGCGCTGCTACCTCGGGTTCAGAACTATAACGTGGGGGTGGTTGAGGAAGGGGGCCGAGTCGTGTTTTTGCACCGGATACTGCCGGGGGGCGCGGACAAGTCGTACGGGGTTCACGTGGCGCAGTTAGCCGGGCTGCCGAAACCGGTAGTGGCGCGGGCGTGGGAGATTCTAAGCGAGCTGGAGGCGAACCCGGTTGGCGCGAAGAACGGTGTGCGCGGCCCGCGAGGAGTACAACTGGCATTGGCACCGGAGGACGGGACTCTGAGACGGGAGATCGCGGGGCTTGAAATGGACGGAATGACGCCGCTACAGGCGATGACGAAGCTCTACGAGCTCGTCGAGCGCGCGAAAGCGCCGGAATGATTCGCGTACTTGCGGCAGAAGTGGCGGCCCGGATAGCGGCGGGAGAGGTGGTGGAACGTCCGGCGTCAGTCGTTAAGGAGTTGTTGGAGAATGCGCTGGACGCTGGGGCGTCGCGGATCAGCATCGAGCTAACCGGCGGCGGGATGGTGGAGATGAGAGTAGCGGATGATGGGTGGGGTATCGAGCGGACTGAGCTGGAGCTGGCGTTTCAGCGCCACGCCACGAGCAAGTTGGACAACGATACGGATCTGTCGCATGTCTCGACGCTTGGCTTCAGGGGGGAGGCGCTGCCTTCGATCGCAGCGGTGGCGGATGTCGAGATTGTGTCACGGACGCCCGGCAGCGATTCCGGTGCGGCACTGCGGATTGTGGCAGATGAACATTCAGGGGTTGAGGCAAGGGGAGCTCCCATCGGGACGGCGATTACGGTGTGCGGGCTATTCGCGCGGCTGCCGGCGCGGCGTAAGTTTCTGCGCTCAGCGAGCAGCGAAGCGCGGGCGGCAGCTACGGTGGTGAGCCATTACGCGCTGGCGTATCCGGAGGTGGGCTTCGGGCTTACCCTCGACGGGCGTGAGGCGCTGAGAACAACGGGCAGCGGCGAGCTGGAGGACGCTGCGTGCGCCGTTTACGGTGTGGAGATCGGCACCTCAATGTTGCCGGTCGCATCAGCGGAGCCGAGCGCGGTCGGGGTGTCGGGCCTGGTGGCTCCTCCCGCCGTTTCGCGATCAAGCAGGGGCTACATCAGTCTTTTCGTGAACCGGCGCTGGATACAGAGCCGGCGGCTGGGCTTCGCGGTGGAGCAGGCTTACCATGGATTGCTGATGACGGGCCGTCATCCAGTGGTCGTACTGGACCTGCGAATGCCCAGTGAGGAAGTGGACGTGAACGTGCATCCGACGAAGGCGGAGGTGCGGTTCAGGGATGAATCGACGGTGTTCGCGGCGATACAGAGGGCGGTGCGGGAGACGTTGATGGGAAACGCACCCGTGCCCGCCAGCGAACGGCGGCCGACCTCCGAGATTGATTGGCCGGCGACGTCACCGCTCTGGTCGCACAGTTTACGAGTGGCTCAGCATCGGCTGGCGGCTCAAGGGCGAGAGGGGGGCGCGGAGGAAGCGGTCGTAGAGGACAGCGCCGCCGATGCGGCCGCTGTGGCGGTCGTCACGCCTCGTGTTGTGTTGCCGGCGTTGCGGGTGATAGGGCAGATGGGCGGGACGTACATCGTGACAGAGGGACCGGAAGGGATGTATCTGATCGACCAGCACGCCGCTCACGAGAGGGTGCTTTACGAGCGATTCTCGAGGCAGAGACAGGCGAGGGCGCCGGATATTCAGGGGCTGCTGGACCCGCTGCCGATCGAGTTACCGGCCGGGCAGGCGGCACTGGTGGCGGCGGAGGCGGAGGCACTGGCGGGACATGGATTTGAGATCGAGCCGTTCGGGGAAGGCACGTATCTGCTTCGCGCCGTCCCGGCGGCGTTGATGGCTGATGGGGACGCGCGGGCGGCAGTTGAGCGTTTTATGGACCTGATGGAGGAAGAGGGTGAGGGGGACAGGAGGGACAGGGTGGCGATGTCGCTGGCCTGTCACGGGGCGATTCGGGCTGGCAAGACGCTGGCGCTGGAGGAGATGCGGGAGCTGGCGCGGGAGCTGGAGGAGTCCGAGTCGCCGCATACGTGTCCGCACGGCCGGCCGACGATGATCCACATGAGTGCGGATTTGCTGGCGCGGGAGTTCGGGAGGCGGTAAGCGGGCGACGCTAAGTAGCGGACGCGAGGTCTTCGCGGCTGCGGCGCCAGCGGAGGGTCCTGGCGATGGCGCTGGCGGCGCGAGGGATCGTAGGGTAGACGGGGAAGCCGGCGCGCCAGCACTTCTCCTGGAAGGTGGATGTCCGGTCCATGCTCTCGACGTCAAGGGGAGCGCGGAGGACGACGACGATGGGGGTGTTTGAGGCATCTCTGGCGCGACTCATCTGCTGGACGATCATCTCCATGTAGGTCTTGGGATCGGCGCCGAGCATTGCCATCGAGCGGCGGCCGCGGCCCCAGCTGAAGCTGGTGTGGAAGAGAATGACGTCAATGTTTTCAGCCTGGCCGATGATGCGAAGGGTGTTCTCCAGCTTGGGAGGCTCGAAGATGGCGATGGTATCCACGGGGTTGCGAACGCTGGTGCCGGCGGCGGGATTGAATTCGCGGAGGGAGGCCTGTATGTGGTCGGGGAGGATAGGACACTGAAGGCCGGCATCATCGATCTCGTCCGCGGCGAAGACGCTGAAGCCGCCGCCTCCGCCGACGACGGCGACGCCGGGCCCGGCCGGGGCGCCCATGAAGCGAAAGGCGACGGCGAGATCGGCCATCTCTTCGACGCTGGTGACGCGGACGGCGTTCATCTGGCGGCAGAGCGAGTCGAAGACCTGGATGGAGCCAGCGAGGCTGGCGGTATGCGACATGACTGCGCGGGTGCCCGATGCCGTACGCCCGCCTTTCAAGATGACGAGAGGCTTGGCGGCCGCGACAGTGCGCAGGGTGTCGACGAAGCGGCGGCCGCTGCGAATGCCCTCGACGTAGGCGCAGATGAGTTCCGTGTTTGGATCGGCAGCCAGATAGCTGAGGAGGTCGGATTCGTTTAGATCGGAGGCGTTGCCGTAGCTTACGACCTTGGAGAAGCGGATGCCGCGCGCGGCGGCGGCATAGACCATCTCCCCAGCGTTGCCGCCGCTCTGGGAGATGAAGCCGACCGGCCCGGATTCTGACGGGAAACCGGGCATGAAGGCGAGCCGCGCCTCCGGGACGTAGAGGCCCATGCAGTTGGGGCCGAGGACGCGAATGCCGGCGGCGTTGGCGCGGGCGACCACCTGCTCTTCGAGGCTGGCCATGTCCTTCTCTCCGGTCTCGCGGAACCCGGCGGTGAAGAAGTGGATGGTTTTAACGCCCTTGGTGATGCAGTCCTCGACGAGTTTGGGGACGGCGGGTGCGGGGATGCTGGAGATGACGTGGTCTACCGGGCCGTCGATGTCGAGGACACTGGGGTAGCACTTGAGCCCCTCGATTTCGTCGTATTTGGGGTTGACCGGGTAGAGCGCCTCGTGGCCGAGTTCCATGAGAGCGTGGAGGAAGCCTGTGCCGACACCGGCGAAGCCTGTCTGCTGTTTGGAGACGCCGACGATGGCGACGGTGGTGGGGTGGAAGACGTAGTCGAGGGCCAGGGGGTCAGGAGACGACGCAGGTTTTGTTGTTGAGGGAGCGGTCATACTCTTACGTGCGCGTGAAGGTTACAGCAGATTGTACGAGGGTCGGCCTCAACGGTCAACGCAGCGGGAGAGCTTGCACAATGCCAGAGAACGTATAATATAGATGACGTCTTTGCGGACTGAGGCTTTAAACAGGGGGTGCACAATGAGGAAATTGATTCCCGCGGGCTCTGGTGTGGGCCTGCTCTTAGCCGGAGTTCTTGTTCTGGTGGCCAGCCGTGGCGATGCCGCGGTGGAGGCGACGCATGGTAACTTTAACGTGCATGTGCATGACAGTTACTATCATCCGACCGGGGCGTTCGGCGTGCCGACGAATCACACGCTGGCGAAGGCGGCCTGCGAGGCGGCGAATCCCGACTCGGACTGCGATACGGTGATTCACGTGAACGACACTGTGACGTGGATAGCGCCGGCGCCCATCGTGGCGCTGCCGCATACGGTTACGGAATGCACGGACAATACGTTTAGCGTGTGTGGCGCAAGCGTGGACCCGAGCAATCCGATCGGCGACTCTGGGACGAGGAACCCACCTCCGGCGACACCACCATCCGGCTGGCCGTACGGCGCGGTGCAGTTCAACGCTGTCGGGATTAATTACTACCGCTGCGATATTCACCCGGGCACGATGCGTGGCCGCGTTCTTGTGACGCTGGCAGAGACGACGACTCCCTTGCCACCAGCGGTGGGCGGCGCAGTGGGACTGGCAGGCGGAGAATCCGCTGGCAGGGATCAGTTGGGCAGCAGCGGCGGTGGGAGCGGGGCGGGTTTGGCGACGGCTCTGGGTCTTGCCGGCGTGGTGTTGACAGGTGCGGGGGTGATGATGATGCGGAGACGACGGGCTGGCTAGCAGTTCCCGGCGGGACACGAGGGGGAGCGATGGGCTGCCGGCAGTGCTTGCCAGCAGAAGGCGTCAGGGAGACTAGGACGATGGGGCGGCGAGTGAGAGGGGTCGATGTGTTGAGGACATTCGGAATCGTCGTAGGGTTAGCCGCGTTGTGCGGTGTGGCGATGGCGGGTGGAGGTGGGATACAGGCGCAGCCGGCGAGCTCGATGTCTATCGACGTAAACGTGGCTGGGAACGGCGCCTCTACGTTGGGACCCGTCGATAAGTGTGTCTCTGTGCAAGCGGGCGCCAGCGTAACGGTGGATGTCATCATCGAGGGCGTTCCGCCGTGGGTGGACAACGCGCCTAAGGGAGTGATCAATCCGAGCGACAAGGGCGGGATTACCTCGTTCTCCTATGAATTCAATTTTCCCACGAAGATGACGGTCAGTGGGGCGCCGAACGGGCCCAGTCACGAATTCTTCCTGGTGAAGAATCCTGGGAGTTCAATATTCAACCCCAGCGATGCGGCGCCGGACAGCAACAGCCCATGGACGGCTACGGCGCTGGACACGGACACCAAGCCGGAGTCCGGCAGCGGTGTCCTGACCCGGCTCACGATGAAGGTTGAGGCGGGGATTGCGAAGGGTGTGCACGTGGTGGCGCTGTCCACGAATGTGCACGGTGACTCTTCGGGCGAGTTCTATTATCCTGACAAGACGAATCATGCGGCCATCGCCGTGGGAGTTCCGTGTCCAGCGGTTATCCCGAGCCCCAGCGGTATTCCGACGCAAGCGCCAACGCCGCCGCCGACTACGCCAACGCGGACTCTGGCGCTGGGCGAGACGCCGGGACCTACGGCGACTCCGGGAGGGACGGGGCGTCCGACCGATGGTAGTGGAACGCCGACCGGGAGTGGCGGTCCGACCAACGGCGGGACGGACGGCCCAACGTCACCTGGAATCAAGCCCAGCGCGACGCCGATCACTGAGCCAGATGACGGCGGCGGTTCGGGTTGGGTGGCGGTTGCAATTGGGGGCACGCTGCTCGCGGTGGCTGTCGGCGGATACGTTTGGTGGCGGAGGCGAGGTTTGATCCGAAGCGAACCGCCGGTTGAACCGCCTGTCTAGGAGATCTGAAGCTCGCGCTTGACGTCGCGGACGGCGTCGATCATGACCTGAAGCTTGGCCTCGGCTTCGTCGATGGTACGGGTCTTGAGGCCGCAGTCGGGATAGATCCAGAGACGCTCGGGCGTGAATAGCTTGAGGGTGCGGCGGATGCCGTCTTTGACGTCGTCGACGTCCTCGATGAAGCGGGTGTGGATATCAGTCACGCCGACGCCGAGGTCCTTGTCCGCGCTATAGGTGTCCTGCTGCATGAGATCGAGGTATTCGAAGTCGGTGTTCTTGAAGGCGAGGTGGATCTGCTTGACGGGCAGGCGGAGCATGTCGGGGTAGATCTTCTCGACCTCTCCGTAGCAGATGTGGGTGTGGAACTCTGCGTCGATGCCGTCCACAGTAACGTGCATCGCTTCCACGGCTAGATCGAAGTCTTCGTCAGGGCGTGTGTGGATGGCAGGCTCGTCTATCTGGATATATTTGGCGCCGGCCATGACGAGCTCTTCGACTTCTCGGCGAATGATGAGGGCCATGTCAAGGACTGCTTCGCGGCGGGACGGGTAGTGTTCGTCGAACGACCACTCGACCATTGTGTAGGCGCCGGTAAGCATGCCTTTGACGGGGCGATCTGTAAGGCCCTGGGCGTATCGCCACATGTCGACGGTCATGGGGCCTGGGAAGGTCAGCTTATCGACGATGATGGGCTTGTGGTAGTAGCGGTTGCCGTAGGAACGGACGAGGCCGCCCAGCTTCATGCCGCCGATTGTATTGCCACCGGGTTCGCCGGCGAAGTAGGCGACCATGTCGCCGCGCTCCATCTCACCGTGGACGAGGACGTCGAGGCCGATGCGCTCCTGGGTGCGGATCCAGTATTCGGTGGCCTGGCGCTCGAGTTTTTCTAGCTCCGCGCGGTCGATCTTGCCCTGGGAGAACTGTGTGCGCGCCTTTGCCAAATAGTCAGGCTTTGGGTAGCTGCCGACGGCGTTGGTAATCAAGGTGTTGGTCAAGTTCTGGGCCTGTGCGTTCTGGTTTCGGGTTTGTTCTGTGACCATTATGCTGGAACTCCTTCCGCGAGCCTGGCGCCCTGGGCCAGGTTCTTCAGTTTCTCGAAAGCCACCTCACGCGGCACGTATTCGAGGCCGCAGGAGGGGTTAACGTGCAGACGGTCAGGGGGCACGAATTCTGAGAGTCGCTTGATGGACTGGCTGACCTGATCAGGCGATTCTAGCCGAGTGTTGCGACCGTCCACGATCCCGGCGCCGAGTTTCTTGTCGAAGCGAACGGACTTGAGCGCTTCCCAGTTGCCGCGCCCGGAGGCAAAATCGAGGCCGATAGTGTCGATGGGTAGGTCGAGGAGGCGAGGGAGCATGCCGTCGGCGTTGCTAAACCAGGTGTAGACGGCGGTCTCCGCCTGGACGCCGTCCAGCATCGCAGCGAGAGCGCGGCAGGCGAGGTCGATATCGTCCTTGTTGAAGACGATGACGGGGTCGTTGATCTGAATGACCGTGGCACCGGCAGCGGCCAACGCCTGGACTTCGTGGCGCAGCTCGGCAGCCAGGGCCAGCGCCAGCTTCTCGCGGCTGCCGTAGTGCTTGTCGAGCGAGAGGGCGGCGAGGGTATAGGGGCCGGTGATGATGGCCTTGACGGGCTGCGTGCTGTTCTTCACGGCGAATAGATAGTCATGAACGAGGATCGGCCCGCGCCAGGAGACGGGGCCGTTGATCTCGGCCTGACGGTAGTAGGTGTTGGTGTCGAGGTAACGCTGGAGAGCGCCGATTTCGACGTTGCCGAGGTTACGCATAATGTAGGTCTGATCGTCGTCCCAGCGGACCTGGCCGTCCGTGATGACATCGATGCCGGCTTCGATCTGCTCCTGGATGACTTCGACCGTGACCTCGTCTTGGACGCGCGCCAGTTCATCAGTAGTGATTTCACCACGATCGCGGCGGTTGATCGCCTGGCGGAGGCGAGCAGGACGCGGACGGTTGGGTATCTTGGGATAGTTGCCTACTACGGTCGTCTGCACTGTTGGTCCGTCCTTCGTGCTAGATTTCTTTGATTACGGCAGCGTCGTCGCTGTGGACACGCATTGCGCAGCTCAGGGTGCCAAGGCCCGAAGGGGGAGCGAGGGAATCAGGGCGGGGAGAGCAGCAAATGGCGGTTGTCGCATCAGCGGAAGCAGCCAGAGGATAGCACGGCGATGTGCGAATGGGCAAGGTGATGCGGTATGTTGAGCGCTGCATGGAACTCGATTCTAAGTCGGACGGTCGTGGCGACGTGTCCGGGAGGCTGCCAGCCGCTATTCTGTTCGACCTGGACGATACGATCCTTGACGACAGCGGGGCCATGGAGTCTTGCTGGAGAGAGGCGTGCGCGATGGGAGCGGCGAAACTGGGTTCCGTGCAGGGAGGCGAGTTGTGGGCAGCGATAGAGAAGCAGAGAAACTGGTACTGGTCCGATCCGCGCCGTCATCGCGAAGGGCGAATGGACCTGCGGGCGGCGAGCCGGCGCATAGTGCAGACGGCGCTGTCGGAGTTGGGAGTGGGGTCAGCGGAGCTTGGCGAGGAGATAGCGGACAGATATCGAGACCTGCGAGAAGAGCGGTTGTGCCTCGTGCCGGGGGCGCTGGAAACGCTGGAGGAGTTGCGAGCGCGTGGGGTGCGCCTGGGGCTGATGACTAACGGCAGCGCTGGAGGGCAGAGGGCGAAGATCGAGCGGTTCGGGCTGGCTCGCTGGTTCGACCATATCGTGATCGAAGGGGAGTTCGGGGCTGGCAAGCCGGACACGCGGGTGTACGAGGCCGTTCTAGCCGGGGTGAGTGCGAATCCGGCCGAGACGTGGAGCGTAGGCGACAACCTGGAATGGGACGTGGGAGCGCCGCAGCGTTTAGGGGTTTATGGCATCTGGGTCGACGTTGCGGGCGACGGGTTGCCGGCGGGCACAAACGTTAGTCCGGACAGGATCGTTGGCTCGATCAGGGAGATTATCTGAGCATCGAAGGAGGAGTCATGGCTTCACGGTGGGAGACAACGAGGGTCGCAGGGGATGAGATGCGTTGTTATCTGAGCGAGCCGCCCGGGGATGGGCCGTTCCCGGCGGTGGTAGTGGTTCAGCATGCGGGAGGTGTCGACACGTTTGTCCAGGGGATGGCGGACCGCTTTGCCGCGGAGGGATACGTGACGATCGCCCCGGACCTGTATCACCGAGACGACCCGAACTCAAGCGACGACCCGATGACGCGGATGGGGCGGCTGCGAGACAGGACGATTATTGCGGACGTGAACGCTGCGGTTGAGTACGCAAAAACACTGAACGAGGTGCGGGCGGAGCGGATCGGGATTACCGGCTACTGCATGGGCGGACGTGTCACATATCTGATGGCCGCGCAGAACGCTGATCTCCGAGCCGCGGTCGTGTGCTGGGGCGGGAACATCTTGGTGCCCTGGGGCGAAGGGCCGGCGCCGTTCGAGATGACGGAGCGTATCTCATGCCCTGTGATGGGTCTGTTCGGCGAAGATGATCCGAACCCGAATCCGGCGGACGTCGCGAAGTTGGACGCCGAGCTTTCACGATTGGGTAAGGCGCATGAGTTCCATTCGTACGCGGGCGCCGGGCATGCGTTTATGAACGAATCAAGGCCGAGTTATCGACCCGAAGCCGCGAAGGACGCCTGGGACAAGACCGTCGGGTGGTTCGACAGATACCTGAAACAGTGAGCGCTGGCGCCGCGTCAACGCTGAAGTGTGTGACGGCATGGTCGGAGGCGCGCAACCTGTGTGATCTGGTGTCCGAGGCGCTGCGGCGCATGGCGGGTGACGATGAAGTCATTGCTGCCGGCGAGGACGTGTGTCTCGTGTATACGAGTGCGGAGCCGGCAGCGATCCGCGACCGGGTCGCGGGGGTTCTGCAGAACGGCGAATCGGTCCTGGTTGTGGAGTTCGAGCGATGGTCAGGGTTGGGGCCGGGAATCGATTCGGGCTGGCTCTCGCGGCGGGGACACTGAGCCGCCGGCGCTCCGGGGGCGGATGGCGCGTAGGTGGGCAGGTCTCCCGCGTCACCCTTCCGTGCCCAAAGACCACCAGCTACGACTGTGGGCTGGACGAGGCAGGTCTCCCCCCGCCCACCCTCCCGCGCCCCAAGACCTGCAGCTACGAGCGTGGGGCTGCTAGGGCGTCCAGGGGCAGAAGGGGCCGTTGAAGGCGCGCGTGCCGCCGCCGAACATCGGGGGCAGGGTGAAGATGGCGAGGCGCTGCATGTCCGCGAGGTTGATGTGCTTGGCGAAGGGGAAGGTGGCTCCGGGAACGAGGTCCCAGCGCACATTGAAGTCTGTGTCACCGGGGCTCGTGGTGAGACGTCTCGTCGGCAGGATGTAGGACTGTAGATCGGGCAGGTTGACGCGGTTGGTGCTGTTCAATGGCGTGCCCGAGACGAAGTCCGCGGGCCAGGCATCAGTGCCGCACGGGTCTTGATCCCTCTGCGTGAGCGGGTCGAAGACGTGGTCCTCTACCGAACCGGTGTAATTGTCGCCGTCGCAATCGAGGTTCTGCGAGCCGGGGGGTAACGGCTCGTCGACCAGGGTGTCGGCGTCGTCGTCTTGGCCGGCATAGACGCCGTCGATGCGCTCGGGGACCTTCGAGCCGTCGAAGGGGTCACCGCCGCAGGCGACCTGGTCGATGGTATCGATCGAGCCGTCGTTGTCGTCGTCGGGATCGCAGGCGTCGCCATCTCCATCGCCGTCAGCATCGTCCTGGTCAACGTTGGCAGTGTCGGGGCAGTTGTCGGTGAGGTCGAACACCGTATCGGCGTCCGGATCTTCGCAGTGATCGCCGATAAAGGTAATCGGGTGAACGATGTTCTCCTGGCCGAGGTTGGCCGTGTCAGGGCAGTTGTCGGTAATATCGAGGACCGAGTCCGCGTCCGGGTCCTCACAATGGTCGCCTGCGGGCGTGCCCGGATGGACGGCGTTCTCCTGGCCGGGATTGACCGTGCTCGGACAGTTGTCGCCGGAGTCGCAGACTGTGTCGCTCTCGGTGTCGACGCAGGCCACGGGCGGGGCGAATTCGGATGTGTTGCCGGCGCTGGTGGCGGTTGCGGTGACGTTGGGTCCGACGACGCCAGCGGGGTAACTCCAGGCGCCGCCGCCGTTTGCGAGTGTTGACCCTTCGTAGACGCGGCCCTCGCCTGCGGCGTCGGAATAGACGTCTACAGTGCAGTTGGCGCAGGCTGTGCCGACTGCCGGGTCGACGGAGGTGATGAGCGGCGGCGAGAGCTCGGTGTTGCCGCCGCTGGAGTTCTCGATCCCGAGGAGGGTATTGGAGTGGATGGAGTTTCCGCGGATTGTGTTAGTCCTGGCGGGCGCGCCGTTTACTTCGACGCCGTCAGAGTCATTGGCGAAAATGAGGTTGCCAGCGCCGGAGGCTATTCCGCCCACGGTGGTGCCAGCGACGGAGCTGATGCGGATGCCGTCCTGGAGGTTGCCGAGATCCAGGGTTCCAGTGGCATCTGTTCCGATGGTGTTGCCGGTGATGTTATCGCCGCCGCTGGCGACGGGGCAGCCATCGTTGATTGAGAAGTCGCCGTCGTCGTCGACGGTATTCGTGCATTGCGAACCGCTCTCGGGTGTCAAACCGACCTGCGGGCAGCCCTCATTGAGGAGACCGTCGAAGTCGTCGTCGAAACCGCCCGCGCAATTGGTCTCGGCGACACCCCCGATCAAGATACCGTTCATTCCGTTTCCGGAGATGAGATTTCCCTGCCCAGCGCCGGCCCCACCGATGATGCTGCCGAAGGCACCGTTGGAGTTGACTCCTTGTTGCGTGTTGCCGATCGCGGCTGTACCGGCTGCGTTAAGGCCGATGATGTTGCCGCGCACGACGGTGCCGATGGCGGAAGCGGCGTTGATCTCGATGCCGTCGCGGTTGTTGCCGGAGATCAGGTTGCCAGCGCCGGGCGTAGACCCGCCGATTACGACGCCGGGAGCGCCGTTGATGCGGACGCCGGAGCGACTGTTTCCGAGGTCGGCTGTGCCCGTGATATTTGTGCCGAGGTAGTTACCCTGGATGACGGCTCCCGTGGCACCTGAGCCGGCGATGGTGACGCCGGATTCGAGGGGGTTGCCGGAGATGACGTTTCGCGCGCCAGGAGAGGTGCCGCCGATCGTGGCGTCGGTACCATTGACGACAATGCCACCATTGGAGTTACCGAGAGCGGCGTTGCCCGTGATGGTTGTGCCAATAAGGTTGCCCCCGATCAGGGTGTTGTCGGACGAAAACCGCACCCAGATACCCGAGCTCCCGTTACCCGAGATGACGTTTCCCGCGCCGCTGGACGTCCCGCCGATGGTGGTGTTCGTGACGAGGCCGACGGGGCCGCCGACCTCGATGCCCGTAGAGTTGCCGAGATTGCCCGTGCCGGCGGCGTTAGGGCCGATGAGGTTGCCCTGGATGACGGTCCCGGCCGTGCCATCTTCGTAGAGCCAGATGCCGGCGGATTGGTTGCCGGAGATGAGGTTGCCGGCACCCGTCGCGCTCCCGCCGATGATCGTGTTGGGCGCATCGAAGACGAAGACGCCGTAGTTCTGGGTGAAGTACTCGACGGTTCCCGTGGGGTCGGGGCCGAGGTAATTGCCCTGGATGATGTTTCCGGAAGTGGTAGTGCCGGAGATGTTGATGCCGGTGGGGTTGTCGGAGATGACGTTGCGTGATCCGGCAGCGGTACCACCGATGGTGTTAGTGGACGCGCCGCCGAGGATCTCGACACCGTCGCCGTTGTTGACAAGGGCCTGGCCACCGTTGGCGTCGACGCCGATGTAATTGCCAAGGACCTGGTTTCCGGTCGCACCGGCACCTGTGATCGTGACGCCACCAAGGGTGTTCCCGCTGATAATGTTTCGGGCGGCCGTTGTGGTTCCGCCGATAAAGTTGTTGGGCGAGCCGTTGATGACGACGCCACGATCGTCGCTGCCGAGGTCGGCCAGGCCGGCGGGGTCTGTGCCGATGCGGCTGCCGTCGATGCGATTTCCGCCGTTGCCAGAGAGCTCGATCCCGTCGTCGGAGAAGTCGTTGATGACGAGACTACGGACTATGCTGCCGCCGCCGCTGATGCGGAGGCCGTCGACGCCCGCGCCTGCGCTTCCGCCGTCGATCACGACCAACGGCTGGCTCATGAAGCCGGGTTGCGTGGCGCCATCGATGGTGACGGGGGCGGTGATCTCGGGAAGTGCGGAGAGGGGTGTGATGGTCTGAGTACCGGAACCGGGGACGTTGAAGGTGATGATGTCGGGACCGGGGCTGGTGTTGGCCGCGTCTATCGCCTCGCGGAGGGAGCACTCGATGGCGTCGCAGCCGGCGATGCCGGGATCGAGGATGGTGTTGACGGTAAACGTCGCCCCTTGAGCGGGGGGCGCCTGTCCCAAGACGGCGGCAGTTGCTGATAGAAGCAGCAGCGCAGCAAGCAGTCGTGCTCGCGTCATGTGTCCTCCCTATGGTTGCCCGAGTGGTGTCCGCGAGACAGTTTACGACGCCGGGCGTGGATAGGAAAGGGGGGTGATCGGGACGATTGAGAATAAAATGGAGCGGAAGACGGGATTCGAACCCGCGACCCCCTCCTTGGCAAGGAGGTGCTCTACCACTGAGCCACTTCCGCTCTCGAGTTCTCATTATACTCGCGCTCCGGTGCGTCGCAAACTGAAGACGGGGATTTGTGGCGCGGGAGTTGGGGCGGTAGACTGGTCGCGGAGGAGGCAACGAATGGCACGAATCGTTAAGTCAATACAGATCGATGCGCCTCGGGAGCATGTATTCGCACTGGCGGTGGACCCGGCACGACAACCGGAGTGGACAACGTTCATACGGGAAGCGATCGTGACTTCGGGGGACGGGAAGAGCGCGGGGACAATTGACCGCTCGGTGCTCAAGGTCGGGCCTCGGGCCACGGCGACGGAGAGTACGTGGACAGAGTACCGAGTCGGGGAGGCGTTTGCTCGTAAGTCGAGCAGCGGGCTTGAGCGCGAAGAGACGATGACGTTCGCGGCGGCGGATGGGGGCACGATGGTGGAATGGAGCGTGGACTACAAGCCGCCGATGGGGCCGCTGGGCAAGTTCATGGACGTTTTCATGATGAACAGGGTGTTTCAGAACGAGCTAGAGGCGTCGTTGGAGGGGTTGAAGGCGGCGCTGGAGGCGTAGAAGGCCCGCGACCCCGGGCCCCCCCGCCCTGTGGAAGGCTAAAGCCCCTTCGATACCTGAGGACAGGCACCCGCTACATTCGTGCGCCTGCAGGCCCGGGCGTTTAGCCGCGGGGGAGGCCCAAGCCGCGAAGGGCGATGATTTCGCGCTGGACTTCTGAGGTGCCGGCGCCGATGGTGTCTTGGGCGGCCGAAAGGTAGCCGTGCGCCATGGCGCCTCGCCAGGGGGCGCGAGCGCCGTCGAGGAGATAGCCATAGGGCCCGAGCGAGGCGATCCCCGCGAGGTAGAGCCGCTGAGCGAGCTCAGTGTTGAAGAGCTTACACATGGCGGCCCGAGCGCGGTATTCGACACCATGGCCGTGCATCTGGATGGCTCTTTGGAGCAAGAGGCGGGCGATCTCGAAGTCGATCTGTAGCTGTGCGATAGCCTGCCGGTGACCCGTATCCTCTGCGCCGTTGGCACTGTGGGTCGTCTGTTGAGAGAGGGCGTTGAGTGCGCGATGGTGGACGAAGGCGCGGTAGATGGTGATGCGCTCCACGCCGAGGGCGGAGGTGAGGACCTTCCAGCCTTCATTCTCGGCTCCGACGCGTTCGGACACGGGCACCCTCACGTTGTCAAAGAGCGTTTCGTTGAACCAGGTCTCATCGAGAAGGTTTACAAGCGGCCTGACGTGAACGCCGGGCGGGTCCATGGGCACGATGAAGACGGAGATGCCGGCGTGCTTGGTGCTGTTCGTATCGGTGCGAGCCGCGAGCCAGCAGTACTCGCTGGATTCTGCGCCGCTGGTGAAAACCTTGCGGCCGTTGATCACGTAGTCGTCGCCATCGCGGATAGCGCGAGTCTGCAGTGAGGCGAGATCCGACCCGGACTCGGGCTCGGTGTAGCCGAGGCAGAAGGTGATCTCGCCTCGGGCGAGGCGGGGGAGGTATTCGCGCTTCTGGCTTTCGCTGCCGGCGGCGAGGAGGATGGGGGCGACGATGATGCGGGCGATGGAGTCACTGGCCGTACCGCCGTGGAGGGCGATCTCTTCCTCGACGATGAATTGCTCGATGGCGGGACGGCCACCACCGCCGTATTCGACCGGCCAGCTAGTGCCCAGGTAGCCGTGCGCGCCGAGTTTGAGCTCGAACTGGCGGTCGGGCATGTACCCCGGGGGCATCGGGGAAGGTTCGGCGTCGTGGTCGGTGCCGAGTTCGGCTCGGAGGAAGGTGCAAGCCTCGTCCTTGAGGCGCTGCTGGTCCGGCGTCAAGCGGAAATCCACGGCGAGTTGATTATACGGGTCGCAGGGCGGTAGAGTGCAGCGCAGCGACGGGCGCAGGAGGAGGCGCATTATGAGCGATGGAGTGCTGGGTGTAAAGGTGGGGGATCGGGCCGAATTCGAGAAGACTGTGACGGCCGAGGACGTTGTGACCTTCGGAGAGATCACGGGGGATACAAACCGACTGCATCGGGATGCTGAGTACGCCGCGAAGACTCGCTTCGGCGAGTGCATTGCGCACGGGATGTTGAGCGCCGGGTTCATCTCGGCTGTGCTGGGGACGAAACTGGCGCCACAATGCTGCGTCGTGTATCTGAGCCAGAGCCTGCGGTTTCTGCGGCCGGTGAAGATCGGCGACACCGTGAAGGCCGTAGCCGAGGTGAAGGGCGTCGAGAGCGAGAAGCGGATCCTGACGGTGGAGACGAATTGCTTCAACCAGATGGGGGAGCCGGTCGTGAAGGGCGAGGCGGTGGTGCTGCTGGACCCGGTGGCCGGCTGAACCAAGGCGGAGTGTCTCTACCCTCAGAAGCCTCCCTGGGGTAGGCTAATCGTACTGTGGGAGCGAAGACCAGGGGCGGGAATTTCTTCGAGGACTTCGAGGTCGGGCGTGTCATTCAACACGCGGTGCCGCGGACGATCACTGAGGGCGACATGGCGCTGTATATCGCCATCACGGGCGACCGACGGCCTCTGCACTGCTCGCGGGAGTTTGCGCGATCGCTCGGTTTCGAGCGAGAGGTAGCGCACGACCTGCTGGTTTTCCACATGGTGTTCGGGCGAGCCGTGCCGGATGTATCGCTGAACTCGCCGGCGAACCTGGGTTATGCGGATGTGCGGTTCCTGAAGGTGGTGTACCCAGGGGACACGCTGCGGGCGGAGACTGAGGTGATCGGACGGCGTGAGACGTCGCGGCCGGATGTGGGAATCGTCTGGGTGCACACGCGCGGCTTCAACCAGCGCGACGAACGGGTACTGCAGTTTTACCGTTGGGCGATGGTGAACAAGCGCGAGCCGGGCGTCAACACGGGTGCGGATGACGCGCCGGAGTTGCCGGCGCAGGTGAGCGTGGAGCACCTTGCGGTACCCGCGGAGCTGGACCTCTCGCGGTTTGACCAGGGCGCGACGGGAGGTTTGGCGTTCTGGGAGGACTACGAAGTGGGGGACCGGATCGTCCATCCGCAGGGGTTGACGATGGAGAATGCGGAGCACCAGCTGGCGACGAGGCTGTACCAGAACAACGCGCGGGTGCACTTCAACGAGATGTTGCAGAAGAAATCGAAGCTGGGCACGCGGATCATCTATGGCGGGCACATCATTTCGATGTGCAACGCGATCTCGCAGGAGGGGCTGGAGAACGTGATCCGGATACTGGCGTTCAACGCGGGCTCGCACGCGAACCCGACCGTCGCCGGTGACACGCTGTTCGCCTGGACGGAAGTTCTGGAACGGATCGACCTTGGCCGCGCGGACGCGGGGGCGCTGCGGTTGCGGCTCGTGGGTGTGAAGAATGTCGATCCGAACGAGGAGCCGGTTGAGTTGAAGGTAGGCGACGAGTCGGGGCGCGAGCAATATCACGCGAACGTAGTGCTGGATTTGGACTATACGGTCCTGATGCCGAAACGGGGGTAGGAGGACGAATGCTGAAAGGTGATGTCGTCACTTTGCGTCCGGTCCGAGAGGCGGACCTCGATCATCTCCGCGAGCTCGATCTGGATCTCGACAGCCGGGGCGATTACTGGCCGCTGGGAATCATGTCGGAAGTCGCTTACAGGCGGGAGTTCCAGGAGACCGGATTCTGGGGAGACAACTTTGGGCGGCTGCTGATGATCGACCTCAAGGGGGACATCATCGGCGAAATCTTGTTTTTCCGAACGGTGCAGTACATGGATGAGCTGGAGATTGGATATCGGTTATTCGGGAAGGATCACTGGAGCAAGGGGGCAACTACTGCGGCGCTGAGTCTCCTCACTCGTTACCTGTTCGAGAGCAAGAATGTCAACCGTATCCGGCTCTGCATCGACGCTGAGAACGCCGGATCGCTCCGGGTCGCTCAGAAGGGCGGCTACCGGCACGAGGGGACGATGCGCGGGTGCATGTACCACCGCGGGAAGCACCACGATATGGAGCTGTACGCGATTACGCGGGGCGATTTGGCCGGCTAAGTAATCGTCGCGCGCCTCAGTGCAAGGTCCGCCACAACCACCTCCGTTCCGGAGAGTCCGGCGGATAGATAAAGCGTGATTAGGCCCGTCGACGTGCGGACGGGAAGGCCGCTCGCCACGTGGTCCGACAGGGCGGCGATGGAATCGAGCCGGTCCCGGAGGAAAAAGCCGCCCGGGTAATCTCGTAGCTGCTCCAGCGAATCGGTAAACACTGCTCCCGCTCGCTCCGCCACTGCGGGGTCCAATTCGTGCTGACCGATTCCGAGGCGAATAGTTGTGACGTGCATCCCCGGTTCGATCAATGTGGCGGGGAACACCGGCGCTTTGCTGCTGGTTGCGACGATTACGATGTCCGCTCCCGCGATCGCCGTTTTGGGCTTGTCGACGGGCCTAACGGGAACGCCCAGAGTTGCGGTCATCTCGGACGCGAACGCCTCACGTTTCTCCGTCGAGCGGCTGTACACGCGAACATCTGACAAACCGCGGACGACCGCCACTGCCTCTAGCTGCGTCCGCGCCTGCCTGCCAGAGCCGATCACGGCGACGGACGTGGCGTCAGTGCAGGCGCCGTACTTGACTGCAATGCCACCTAGCGCTCCGGTGCGAATCGCGCCCGCGCGGGCTCCGTGGACGATGCCGCGAAGACTCCCCGTGGCGGCGTCATAGACTACGACGAGTTGCTCGTCTTCGCGGGCCCCGGGCAACATCGCATATACGCGAAAGCCGAGCACGCCTTCGTCGGCGTCGCCGCCGATCGTGAAAGTTAGAGCACCTCGCGGCGTCGCGAAGTAATGGCGGGGCGGCGTGAGAAAGCCGCCCGCGGCTTTCCGTGTTAGCGCGTTCTCGATCGCCTCGATGGCATCGCGCATCGGAACGAGGCGTCTAACGTGATCATCAGTGAGGACGATTGGCGGGTTCACGCCCGAAAGGGTATCAGGATGTCGGTCGTTCTGGTTGCTAGCGTTCCAGCGCCGTCCCGTCGTACAGCTTGACGACGCGCACGCCGCCGGGCGGCGCGGCCTGCACGCAGAGATCGCAGAGGACGCACTCGTCGAGGTTCTCCTCGACGATGGTTGCGGAGCCGTCAGCAGCTTGGGCGAAGATGTTCACGGGGCAGACTTCGACCAGCTTCTGCGCGAGGTTGGCGTTACCAACCACCTCGGGCGTCAGTTCCACGCGGATGAACATGGCCATCGGTCGCCTTAGTGGCCGTGCGCCATACGCCAATGGGTCGCAGTGTCGGTGACATGATCGAACTTCACGACTTTGCCGGGGGAGTTGAACTGCCAGAGGTGGCCGTTGTTCGGAATCGAATAAGACTTACCGTCGCGGGTCGCGTCCAAGTCGATCAGGACAAACACTTTGTCAGCGCTCTCGAAAAAAGTGTGGGGTTCGAATCGGGTGATCTGCAGCGGGGCGAGAGCCTCGAAGAATCCGGCTATGTTCGCCTTACCTCGTCGCGGCTCAAGCCATGGTACGCCCTGAACAGATGTCTCCGTTTCCCACTCGACGTTGTCGTCGAGCTTGTCCAGGATGGCGGGAACATCGCCTTGGCCAAACGCTCCGTAGATCTCCTTCACAGTGTCCAGATTACTCATCCTCGCCTCCTTAACTCAGTCCTTGATTTCCAGGCGTTGCTTGACCAGCTCCGGTATCTGCGCGATCTCCTCGGCTACCGAAATGCCTGCCTCCTGCATGCGCCTGATCTTCTCGCCGGCGGTGTCGGCCTTGCCTTCGACGATCGTGCCGGCGTGGCCGAAGCGCATACCGGGCATGGCGTCCATGAAGCGGCCGGCCATGAAGGCGATGATGGGGAGGCGGGAGTTGTTCTGCTTCACCCAGTCGGCGAGCTGGGCTTCCATGGGGCCGCCGGGCTCGGAGTAGATGACGATGGCGTGAGTGTCCGGGTCGGCCTCAAAGAAGGGCATGAGCTCGGCGTAGGAGGAGCCGATGATGGCGTCGCCGCCGATGCTGACGGTGGTGCTCTGGCCGAAACCGGCAGCGGTGAGGGAGTTGGATATCTCGGTGGCCATGCCGCCACTGCGCGACATAACGCCTATGTTTCCGGGCCTATAAGCCTGTCTCGTATTGGCGGCGGGGCCGCCGATGCCGCCCATCTTCGATTTGCCGGGGGTGATGATGCCGAGACAATTGGGGCCGATGAGGCGCGCGCCCCTCATAGTGGCCAGTTCGACGATCTGGGCGACCTCGGCGCGGGGGACGCGTTCTGTGACTATGACGAGAAGCTTGATGCCGTTGTCGAGCGCCTCGAAGGCGGCGTCGCGGACGAAGGCGGGCGGAACGGTGAGGACGGAGCCGTCGACGCGCTCGCGGGTGGTGATCTCGCGGACGGCGTCGTAGACGGGGACGCCGTAGACGTCGCGGCCGCCACGGCCGGGGGTGACGCCGCCGACGATCTTGGAGCCGTAATCGAGGCACTCGCGGGTCATGTTGACGGCCTCGCGGCCGGTGATGCCCTGGATGATGAAGGTTGTGTTTTCGTCGATCAGAATGGACATGGGGGACCCTCACCCCCGGCCCCTCTCCCGATGCGCGGGAGAGGGGAGTGCGTTGCGGATGGCTTGCAGGGCAGCAGCGAGGTCTTGCTCGATGATCTGCGTCGGCAATCGAAGGAATCTGACGCCCAGTCCTTCGAGGATATCCTGGCGTTCCTTATCTGCTTCGGCCTGGAAATCATGAACTGGGCCGTCAATTTCGATCGCCAGTTGTAGCTCGGCGGAATAGAAATCAACGATGAACCGTCCAAACGGATGCTGGCGACGCCACTTGTACCCATCAAGTCCTCGATCCCTAAGCACACCCCAGAGAATGCGCTCGGAGTTCGTGGCACGCTTGCGCAGATCCCGAGCCGCCTGCTTCACAGAGGCACTAGACTCGCGTCGTCGTACCCTCTCTTGCACATCCGGTAAGGGCCGGCTCGTAGGGCCGGGTTGAGGGTTGGTGTTTTCGTCGATGAGGATGGACATGGGCTATTCGTTCGCTTTCTTACGGGGAGGCATCGTGAGGCCCTCGACGAAGAACAGGGCGCCTTGAGTGGCATCCTGGCGCAGCCTGATTATCGCCTGGTAAGCGTTCGATTCGTACCAGGAGCGGAGCGCGTCCAGCGTTGGGAACTCGCCGATGACCGTTCGCAAGTATGGCAGCGACCCCTCGCGAACATCGGCGTCGTTGGCAGCGAGGACCTTGCCCCCGAATCCCTGGAGGGTGGCGCCGATTTTTGAAGCGTAGTCGTAGTACATGTCGATATCGTGCACTTGCATCTGAGCGATTACGTACGCTGGCATTTAGGTTCCCACCTTCTCGACCGCTCGCCGCGCGGCTTCGGACATGGAGACCGAACGGTCGCAGTATTCGACGCCGTACTTCTTGAGAATGGCGAAGCCGTCGGCTTCCCAGGCGCCGGGGATGCGGAAGATGGCGATCTTGTCGGCCGGATCGAAACCGGACTCAACGACGCCCTTGATGACGCCGCGCGCGACAATGTCTACGCGTGTATTGCTGACGACGTTCATGATGACGGCGATCTTTTCAACGCCGGGCTTGCTGAGGATGAGCTTCGTGAGGTTAGCGGCCTTGCTGACGCTGGGGTTGCCGCCGATCTCGCAGTAGTTGGCGGGGCGGCCGCCGTATTTCTGGACGGCGTCGAAGATCGTCAGGCTCCCACCGCCGGCACCGATGACGAGGCCGAGGTTGCCGTCGAACTCGACGACGCGACCGGCGACGCCACGGTGATCGCCGGCGTCGACCTGGGCGCCGCGGACCTCGAAGTCGGTGGGTGGGCGGCCCTGGCGGGTTTCGTCGGGCGAGATGCCCAGTTCGTCGAGGACGGCCTGATGACGGTCGCGAGCCTCTTCCTCCATGTCAAGGTGGCAGTCAAGGACGACGAAGGAGCCATCCTCGAGGAGCGCCAGCGGGTTGATCTCGGCGAGGGTCATATCGAAAAGCTGGAAGAGCTGGACCAGCCGGGTCATGGCGCCGGTGAGCGCGGTCAATTCGCCGCCCTTGAGGCCGAGCGAGGCGATGAGCTCCTTGGCTTTGTGCTCCGTGAAGGGGAGGAGCGAGGAGAAGTTGGCCTTGGCGACGTGATCCGGGTGATCTTCAGCGACTTGCTCGATGTCGATGCCGCCCATGTCGCTGAAGATCATTACGGGCAGCTTGGCGAGCGCGTCGTGGGTGACGCCCAGATAGTACTCATGTTTGACGAAGGCCTTGGCCTCGACGGAGACGCAGACGGGCATCTGATCGCGAATCGGCAGCTTGAGGATGTCGGCAGCAGCGACTTCGGCGTCTGCGGGGTTCTCCGCAAATTTGACGCCGCCGGCCTTCATGCGGCCGCCGCTGAGCACCTGCGACTTGAGGACGACGGGGCCGGCGATTTCGCCGGCAAGGCGTCTGGCCTCGGCGGGAGTCCTGGCGGTGCCGCCGGCGGGGAGGCGGACGCCTTGCCGAGCGAGAAGTTGCTTGGCCTCGAATTCGTAAAAGCGCATGGGTAACGGCGTTACAGCTAAATCAGGCGACTGCCGTCGCCTCCATTTCGATCAGCAGAGAGGGAATGAAGAGTCGAGCCACTCCTACCAGTGTCATAGCCGGGCGGCAGTTGGCTTTAGCGAGGCGTTCGGCGGCCACCCCATAGTGCTCAAAGAACGCATCGATATCGGGTGTGTAGAGATTAAGGCGAACAACGTTGGCGAGCGACATACCGGCGGCTTTGAGTACCGCCTCCAAATTGTCGAGCGCCTGGCCGAGCTGTGCCTTCATGTCGCCCTCATGGAGCGGCGCGCCTTCGGCGTCTACCGAGGTCTGGCCAGAGCACGTGAGAACGCGGGAATGGCCGCTAAACTCGATGGCCTGTGAGAAGCCGAAGTTGTCCTGCCACTTCCAGGGGTTTACTGGTTTCAGTTGCAATGGTCGCCTCCTCTTTTTGTTATTGCTTCGCGGCCTCTTCGGCCTGGGCGATGTGCATCTCGTAGTGGATCGGATGGATAACCCACCATTGGCCGAGGTCAAGCTCGCCGAACAAGGGGTGGTCCATTCGATAGCGTCGAGGATCAAGCGAGGCAAGGGCCTCGAACGACGACCGCGTGCGTTCGCGCATGGCCTGCAGGGCGTCTATGAGTTCCTGGGCCGGCAGTTCTTTCTGAGGGCGGATCGGCGGCGGCGCTTCCATGCTCCGGGGCTCCGGGAGCGGATCGAAGGCTTTGAGATCCGGCGGGAAACCGGTGGCGTCTCCGGAAGCCTGGGCCTGGGCCGCCATGCCCTGGGTCAACTGGTTCGTGAATCCCTCTGCCAGCAGCAGGTGGTCGACAAGCTGTGCAGCGCTCCACTGATCCGGGCCTGGTCTTCTGGTCGTCTCGTCCGCGCTCAGGCCCGACAGCATTTCGATCAGGCGAGCGCGCTCGGTTTCGAGGTGCGAGGAGATTTCGGCGAGCGGCGCGGGGAGGTCCATCGGGCTGGTCACAAATCGTACATCCGAGCGTACTCAGGGTCGCGCTCGGCGATCATCCTGGCGGTCTGGACCATGACCTGTGCCTGCTTGAAGGTCGCGTCATCTTGCATCCGCCCCTCGAGCATGACCGTGCCGGTGCCGTCGCCCATGGCCTCGATGATGCGTTTGGCGGTTTTAACCTCCTCAACCGTGGGACTGAACTCGCGCCTGGCGATCTCGATCTGCGACGGGTGCAGCGTCCAGGCGCCCACACAGCCCATCAAGAAAGCGGCCCTGAACTGATACTGGCAGGCCAGTGGGTCTTCGATGGCGCCGAAAGGACCGTAGAAGGGCAGAATGCCGGCCGCGTTACAGGCGTCGACCATGCGGGCGAGGGTGTAGTGCCAGGGATCCTGCTGGGACGCCGCTCGCGGTGCGTCGGCGTTTGCTGGATCGGGGTCTGCGATCACCTGGTACGCCGGATGCCCGCCGCCGACCCTTGTCGTCTTCATGCGCCTGGAAGCGGCAAGGTCAGCAGGCCCCAGGCTCATGCCCTGCATGCGCGGGCTGGCGGCGGCGATCTCCTCAACGTTAGTGACGCCAAGGGCAGTCTCGAGGATGGCGTGGACCTGGAGGGACTTCTTGATTCCATGCCTGGCTTCGAGTTGGGCGAGCAGGCGGTCGATGTAGTGGATGTCCCAGGGCCCTTCCACCTTCGGCACCATGACGACGTCCAGCTTGTGGCCGATCTGGGGAATGATGGTGAGAATATCATCGAGGACCCAGGGGCTGTCGAGGCTGTTGATGCGCGTCCAGAGCGACGTGTCGCCAAAGTCATTGTTTAACGCGACCTGAACCAGGCCTTCGCGTGCCGCCTGCTTGTCGGCCGCTCGAATGGCGTCTTCGAGGTTGCCCAGCAACACGTCTACCTGGGAAATTAACTCCGGGACCTTCGCTCGCACCTTCTCGTTCTGCGGCGGGAAGAAGTGAATCATTCGCGCGGGCCGCGCGGGTACCTCGTTTGGCGGGGTGGGAGCGCCGGCGGCGAGTGGCCTTGTGAAGTCTCTAGGATTTCTCAGCGGTTAGCCTCTATATCGAATCGGTGGGGGCGACGAAGCGGTTGATTTTCTGAAGGACGTACGTCAGGCATTGTATGTGTGACGAGCGCGATTATATGGGGCGCTCGGTGCGTTGGGCAAGCCAACCGAGCAGCGAACGCGTCAGTCGTTGAGCAGGGCGTTGATGACGGCTAGACCGAGCGCGCCGGCCTCGCCCAGGCGATCTTTCTCGACGAAGCGCAACGTATCCTGGGCCGTATGGTAGTTGGGGTCACAGAAGCAGTTGAAGATGATTGAGGGGATGCCGGCGCGGGCGAAACTGGCGTGATCGCTGCCCAGGTTCTCGGGCAGTTCGGTGGAGCGGCTGTGGTCGAGGCCGAGGAGGTCGGCCTCACGGCCGGCGATGTCGAGAATCTCCGACGACCCCGCTAGCGGCCAGCTGTCACCGACGCCGAGCATGTCGAAGTTCAGCATGGCGACCAGGGAGGAGCGCTGGGAGGCTGAGAGAGCCTTCACGTAGTGGGCGCTGCCAAGCAGACCGATCTCCTCGGCTCCGAAGAGGACGAAGCAGAGGCCGTTTGTCTCGTCGGCGGCTGAGAGTACGCGTGCGATCTCGACGACGGTCGCGGTACCTGAGCCGTTGTCGTTGGCGCCCGGGCCGGCGGCGACGGAGTCATAGTGGCCCCCGACGACCAAGGTGCACTCGCCGCCGGAAGATGTGGCGACGACGTTGCGCGATTCGTCGGCGACCATGTCGGTCTGCACCTCGACGCGAACGGTGAGGGCGGGGGGAGCGAGAGAGGCGAGCTGGTCGACGAGGGATTGTCCATCCTCCCGTGAGATCGTCAGGGCTGGAATCGCACTGGATTCGTTCATTTGGCCGGTGAACGGGCCCGGCTGGTTGTTGTAGATGACGACGGCGGACGCGCCGGCGGCGGCGGCGTTTTGGACCTTCAGGGTGAAGGTAATATCGCCTCGCTTAACGAGTGCGACCTTGCCTTTGGTGCTAGACGGGAAGTCCCCGATGCGACCGATGCCCGCGGCGACGAGAACGCCATTCGCCGTCCCGTTCGGGCTTCCGCCGAGGGTGAAGGCGTCAACCGAACGTGGGTTGGGCATGACAACGTCGAGGTCCGATTTGACATCGACGAAGCGCGTGAAGGGAAAGGGCTGGAGTGTCGCCTGATAGCCGTAGGAGGCGAGTTGGTCACGGATATATTCCGCACCGCGAGTCTCACCATCGGTTCCGGCGGAGCGGCTGCCGATGTCAACGGCGAGCTCCCGCACGTGCTCAAGCGCGCGGGCAGAATCGTAGGCAGGGGGTCCGATGTTCGTTGTCGGGCTGGGCCCCGGCGTTGGCGAAGACGAGGGGCGTGGAGTGGTTGCGGCAGTCCGGGAAGGTGTGGGCGAGGCTTCGTCGGCGCCGCCTCCACACGCCGTGATAAGCGCCAGAGTGATGGCGAAAACGGCGGCTACTGGTAGGATCTTGCGGGCCGAAGCGATGAGGATCGTCGAAGCTCCTAGCGGCGGCGGCGCGTCCACCAGGAGCGGAAGCGCCGGCCGACGCCGGGCTCGCGGAGGTCTATCGGCTTATCGCGCCAGTACTTCGCGGGTGGTCGCGAGCGGCGGCGGAGTGACATGGCGAAGGCGGCGATGAAGACGATGATGCCGCCGACGATGACCCAGCCAACAATGCCGGAGCCGGTGGGATCTAGGAAGTAAGCGAAGACGACTACACCGATGGCGATAAGGAGAATATGGCCGGCGGAGAGGTTGGGGAGCGGGGCGCCGGAGAAGAAATCGCCCAGGCCGCGGAATGGCGCAGTTGCCGCCCGGACGAGGCGCTGCGTTAGCGGCGGCCTGAGGGGCCGCGATTCAAGTTTGGCGAGGAGGTCATCGACCTCTTGTTGGATTCTGTCAGGCATAGCCAATGGGGGTTCCGTGGTGGTCTCAGCAATCATCTTATGCCTGCCCGAGTATACGAGTCCAACGCGCGCGCAGATTGCCGCGTGGTTGATTTGGCACAGGCAAGAGCGGCGGCCATAATGAACGGCGACTGAGGAAGGGTTACTTTGGATTGGCGTGACGAGTACAAACGCAGGCTAGCTTCCGCGGACGAGGCGATGGCGGAGGTACGAGCGGGCGACCTGGTGATGATCCCGATCGCCGGTCCCCGCGTACTGCCACGAGCGTTGTTCGAGCATTGCCGGAAGGGGCGCCGGATAGGTCTGCGGCTGACAGCGCCGCTCTCTGACCCGGGTTGGTTGCGGGAGGGTTGCGAAGAGACGTTCGATATTGAGTTCGAAACGTTCATCAGCGACTTTGGGCGGCCAGCGATCGACGCCGGTATCGCGACGTATCTGCCGAATCTCTTCTCGCTGAACTTCAAGGCGCAGCGGGAAGAGCGAGCGGAGAGACGTGATGTAGACGTCTTTCTTGTCGCGGTGACGCCTCCGGACGATGAGGGTTACGTTTCGTTCGGCGCGCACCACTGGAATAAGAGATCGTACACGCGCCGCGCGGGGAAGACCGTTGCCGAAGTGGACCCCAGCCTGCGACCCGTTTGCGGGGACAACCGGGTTCACGTGAGTGAGATCACGCGATTTGTGGAGATACCGCCGGTAGTGATCACGCGTGGACTGGTGGAGGTGTGGCTGCGAAGGGTTGAAGACGAGGGACGTCGCGCTGAATATCTGGGCATCGTCGACGAGCTTGGAACTGACCTGGACCGGCTGATCGTGATAGGGCCGGCGATGGCGCGGGTGGCGCCGGCGCAGGTGCGGAGGGTGCTAGGGCTGGCGGAGCCTCCGGAGGTGGCGCGGACGATCGCTGGATTCGTGGGAGAGATATTGCCGGATGGGGCGACGATCCAGATAGGGGTGGGCGAACCGAGCATGTACCTGGCGCGCGCGGGCGCCTTCGACAGGAAGGTGGACCTGGGGATTCACACGGAAATGGCAGCGCCGGGGATCGCGCAACTGGTTGAAGCCGGTGTCATCAACGGGAGACGGAAGACGCTCCATGAAGGGAAGGCGGTGGCGGTGGCCTGGAGCGGAAACGACTCGGAGGGCTTGCGCCTCGTCACTGGGAATCCGAAGTTCGAGGTTTATGACCCCGAGTATCTGCTGGATGTGCGAACGATCGCCCGCAACGACAACTTTCATTCGATCAATAACGCGCTGTCCATTGACTTGATTGGCCAGATCAATGCTGAGAGCGTGTTCGGGTCACGGATGATCAACGGCACAGGCGGGCAGCCGGAGACTCACATCGGGGCGATTCTATCGAACGGCGGTCGCGCGCTGACGCTTCTGCCGTCGACGGCGCTCGATGGCGCGGTGTCGCGAGTCGTAGCGGAACACGAGCCGGGCGCATTGATAACGATGCCGCGATATTTCGCGGACACGATTGTTACCGAATACGGGGTGGCACAGCTCTGGGGAAAGAACAACCGCGAGCGAGCGAACGAACTGAGCGCCGTGGCGCATCCGGACTTCCGTGCGGAGTTGCGGCAGGCGGCGGCTCGATTGTGAGAACGAGCAGGAGGTAGAGATGAAGATCGGCGCGCACGTTGGCTCGTCCGGAGGTGTGTTTACGGCGATAGATCGAGCGGAGGAGATCGGCGCGGAGGCCATTCAGATTTTCAACGGGGCGCCGCAGATGTGGCGGCGGAAGAAGTACAAGGAAGGGGAGATCGATACTTACACAGCACGAGTGGAGGAGTCCGGGATAGCACCCGCATTCTTTCACGGTCTGTACCTGGTGAACCTGGCCAGTCAGAACCCGGACCTGCTGGCGAAATCGTTCGACGCTCTTGTGCAAGACATGCAAGCGGCTCAGATGATTGGGGCCAGAGGCGTCATCTTCCATCTGGGCAGCCACAAGGGCGCCGGATACGAGGCGTGCGTGCAGCAGGTGACAGAGTACGTGCGCCGGGTGATTGAGGCGGTGCCACCCGATACCTGGCTGATCCTGGAGAACAGCGCCGGCATGGGAGGCGCTGTAGGATCGAAGTTCTCTGAGCTAGGTCAAATCATTCGAGATGCCGGGAGTGAACGGGTGAAGGTCTGCCTGGACACGCAACATTCCTTTGCCGCGGGCTACGATGTAAAGACGCGGGCCGGGCTTGATGCGGCGATGGATGAATTCGATCGCGAGATTGGTCTAGAGCGCCTGGCAGCCGTTCACGCGAACGATTCAAAGTGCCCATTGGCGGGCGGCATCGATCGTCACGAGAACATCGGCGAAGGGCATATCGGTCGCGATGGATTCGCTAACCTGCTGACGCATCCGGCGTTTGCGGAGATACCATTTCTGCTTGAGGTGCCAGGCTTCGAGGGCGAAGGGCCGGACAAGCGGAACGTCGACATTCTGAAGTCGATACGGGCGACCGTGGTTCAATAGGACCGCGAGCGCCCCAGCGGCATACGTTGACATCTTCGTCAAAAAAGGGAAGAATGTTACACGAGACCGCTTACGGCCGAGGGGGCGAACAGAGGTTCAGTGTTGGCCGGGGTTAGGCCCACATAACCCCGCCGTTTGCCCGCGTGGGAACGGGGGTAACCGACGTGGCGAAAACTCAGAGTCGAGAGGATAGGGAACGCGGCAGGACAGCCGGGATATCCGTGGCTGGGGGTGATCGCTCCCCGTCGAATTCGTTAGCCGATGATGGCGAAAATCGATTTCGCGCTCTGATCGAGAACAGTTCTGATACGATCGTCTTGATTGACGCCGGTGGGCGGATCGTATGGGCGAGCCCGTCGATCGAGAGTGAGATCGACTACTCGTTGGAAGACGAATTTCTGGGCCACGCGGCGTTCGAATTCATCCATGATGACGATCGTGAGGACGTCATGAAGGAGTTCGTCTCGCTACAGGGCCGCGCAGGCGCACGCATTGCCGTGGAGTTCCGAGCAAGGCGGAAGGACGGTTCCTGGCGATGGGTAGAGGCTACGGCCAAGAACCTGCTGCATCACCCTGATGTCCAGGCTATCGTCTGTAACTATCACGACATAACAGATCGGCGGGAGGCGGAGGCGGAGCTGCGTCGCAGCGAGTCGAGCTTTCGGGCGATTATCGAGTACAGCACGGACATCCTTGCGGTGCTGGCACCGGGAGGCGAAGTGCGCTACCTGAGTCCGGCGGTGTATCGGGTACTTGGGTATAGCCCGGAAGCGCTACCCTCGGACTTTACTCTGTATAGCGTTATCCATCCAGAAGATATCGAGGCCGTTCGCGCATCGATAGGAAGCGCCGTCGCGGCGCCCGGCATTCCGCTATCGACGCGACTTCGGGTGCTGCATTCTAGCGGAGAATGGCGGCACCTTGAGGCCACCGGACGGGCGCTGATCGATGAGGCCGGGAAGCCTTACGGCGTGATCAACGCCAGGGATGTTACCGAACGCGTGGAGGCGGAGGAAGCACTGCGCCGGAGCGAGGAGAGATCTCGAGCGGTCCTTGAACACTCGTCAGATATCATTGCTGTGATCGATTCACGCGCATTTATTACATACGCCAACCCGGCCGCGGAACGGCTGTTCGGGCGAGCGGAGGCCGACTTCCACGACGTGATGCTACTGGATCTAATTCATAGCGAGGATGTGGCGACCGTGGCGAATGCGGTGGCCCGGGGCCTGCAGCACCCCGGAGTACCGCAGGCTGTGCGTGTCCGTGTGCAGGACCGGAACGGGGAGTGGCGTCATCTGGAAGGAGTCGGGCAGCTTGCTCTCAATGACTCGGGCACTCCGTATGGCGTTCTGAATTGCCGTGACGTAACGGAGCGTGTAAGGACAGAAGAGGCACTGCGAGGCAGCCAGGCCAGGACGGCGGCGGTCGTCGAAACCGCACTCGACGCTATCGTCTCAATTGATCACCGGGGTGTAATCACAGAGTTTAATGCGGCGGCTGAACGAGTGCTGGGTTACCGCCGCGAGGAGGCGATCGGGCGACCGATGGTGGAGTTGATCGTGCCGCCATCGCTGCGCAGGAAGCACCTGGCGGGGATCCGCCGCTACCTGAAGACGGGTGAGCGGCGGATGATAGGCAAGCGCATAGAGCTGATTGCGATGCGGGCGGACGGCAGCGAGTTTCCAGCGGAAGTGGCGATCACTCAGATCCCTAGCGTCGAACCACCCGCCTTCACGGGATATGTACGGGATATTACGGATCGTAAGCGCTATACGGCTGACCTGGAGCAACGAGTTGCCAGCAGGACAGTCGAATTGCAGGAGACGATTCAAGAGCTCAAGGACTTCGCATCGACGATATCGCATGATCTGAGGGCGCCCCTGCGCACGATTCGAGGTTACGGTAAGGCCGTCCTTGACGATTACGCCGACGAGCTCCACCCCGCGGGAAAGCGGTTCGCTGAGCGCGTAGTCGAGTCGACCCAGCAGATGGATGGGATGATAACGGGCATTCTGGAGTACAGTAGCCTGGCGCGTGGCGACATCCCGTTGACTACAGTTCGGCTGGCGGCTGTGGTTGCGAAGACCCTGGCGATCCTGGAGGACGAGATAACGGCACAGGGAGCGGTCGTGACCGTCAGGCAGCCCCTGCGCAACGTTATCGGTCACGAGCAGACACTCGTGCAGGTGCTCGTGAATCTTGTGGGAAATGCCGTGAAGTTTGTTCCCGAGGGGGTTCAACCACAGGTTTGGATCTTGACGGAGGCGCGGCGTGGGTATGTGAGGCTTTCCGTGGACGACAACGGTGTGGGCGTCGAACCGCGGCACGCGGAACGGATTTTCGCTGTTTTCGAACGGCTGCACAGTTCAGACAGGTATCCCGGGAGTGGCATGGGACTGGCCATCGTGCGAAAATCGCTAGAGCGCCTCGGAGGGCGCACCGGCGTCGAAGCGCGTGCAGGCGGCGGGAGCCGGTTCTGGATTGAGCTTCCGTCCTCCACGACGCCAGGCAGCCGAACGAGAAAGGCAGCGAGATAAGGAATGGGACGATGAGTGTAATCCAGGCGCCGGCCCGTTCAGGCGTGGAGGCGATCCGTGTGATGATCGTCGACGACCACCCGGTGGTAAGGGAGGGGCTTCGGGCGATGCTGAACACGCCCGGCATTGATGTTGTGGCAGAAGCGCGTGATGGAGACGAAGCGCTGCGGAACGCCCTGGAGCTGAAGCCCGACGTTGTGCTGATGGACGTGAAGATGCCCGGAGCAGACGGCCTGGAAGTTGCGGCGGCCCTGAAGGAGCTGGCACCGGAGACGTCCGTGATCGTGGTTACAAGCTATGACGACCGCGAGTATGTGCGGCGGGCGATCGAATGCGGCGCGTCAGGTTATCTGGTCAAGGGAGCCTCCAGGGAAGCCTTGATCCAGGCCGTTAAGCTGGTACGGGAGGGCGAGTCGCTGATAAGCGCCGGTCTGCTGGCCGAGTTAAGTGGTCAGACGAACGAGGGCGATCCTAGACCTGGACAGAGGGATGGCTTGCTTGATGCCCTCAATCAGAGGGAGTTGGAAACTCTGCGGTTTGTCGCCCAGGGTCTAACGAACAAGGAGATCGCCGCTCGAATGCACTATAGCGTCGGGACGGTCAAGAACCTGGTGCAGCGTGTGATCGAGAAGCTGGCGGTATCGGACAGGACGCAAGCAGCAGTTTGCGCGGTGCGAGCGGGAATCGACATCGGGTGACCGGCGCTATTGATGGCGTCGATCAACGCTGAGTTGTAGCGTGCTCGCGCAGGGCGGGGCTGGCTGTGTAGATGTCTACGATCGTGTCGATGAACGCCTGAACGCTGCGCGGACGCTTACGCTGGCGCCGGTGGATGAGCGAGATCGGCCGCTTGATTGGTTCGGCGTCAACGAGGTCTACCCGCACCAGGAGACCGGCCTCGAGTTCGCGCTCAACCGTAACGAGGGGTACGAGAGCGATGCCGAGACCCTCTTCAACCATGCGCTTGGTGGCTTCCAATGAATCGACTTCCATCGCGACGTTCGGGATGATCTCTGCCTGGCGGAAGAAGTTCTGGATGAGGCCGAAGTAGGAGGAGCCCCTGTCGAACAAAACGATGGGCTCTCTTGCGGCATCGGCCACGGTTGCCGATCCAGAGGCGGAGAATGTGTGGCCGGGATAGGCGACCAGGATGATCTCGTCGTCATAGAGAGGAATCGTCTCGACGTCGTCGTTGATTAGAGAGCGGACGAGGCCAATCTGTATTTCGTCTGCCAGGAGCATATTCAGAACCTGTTCTGAGTGGGCGGTGCGCAGAATCACGTCGAGGCCGCTGTGGCGCGTGCAAAACGTGCGGAGGATCGTCGGTAGGACGTAGGTCGAAATGGTGGGAGCCGAGCCCAGCCTCAGGGAGCCAGCCTGGACATTGCGAACGTCGTCAACGGCTGCGCGCCCTTCGTTGAGCATCTGAAGGATGCGCTCGGCGTGCGGTAGGAAGGCACGGCCCGCGTCGGAGAGCCTGACACCGCGGCCACTGCGCTCGAACAGCTCTTCACGGAGCTCCCGCTCGAGAGCCTGGATTCGGGCTGTGATGGATGGTTGGGTCAGTTGAAGGTTCTCAGCCGCGCGGCTGAACGATCTATGAGCAGAGACCTGGAGGAATGCCTCGATCTGTCCGAAGTCCAAGAAAGTTCTCTATCACCCTATTGATATTCCCTATAGGGTCCATGCACAAGAATAGTTGAGAAAGCTTGCCCTGGTCAAGGTGCTGGGTCGGTGGCTCAGTGACGCTCAGGACGCGCGCGGAACTCGCCGGTCTCGTGAGTTTTGAACCAGTCGGCGTTGACGTTGGTATAGCTCTGCCACTGTTCGGGGACGTCATCTTCGAAGAAGATGGCGTTGACCGGGCACACGGTCTCGCAGGCAGCGCAATCTATGCAGGTATCGGGATTGATGTAGTACTGGGGATCGTCAGGGTCCGAGTGGATGCAATCTACGGGGCAGACGTCGACACAGGAGGCGTCTTTGGTGCCGATACAAGGCTCCGTTATGACGTAGGTCATGTGTCAGTTAAACACGTCGAAATGGTTTTGGATCATTGTACCTACGTGTTGGTACGCAGACAACCACGACGACAAGTTAGTCCATTTGCAGCGCCGAGGGCCTGGCCGGCCTGACGCCCCGCTTCGTTACAGTTACATCGCCGTAGACACGAGCCTGGCAGGCCAGGCGCAAAGCACGGCTGCCGAGGGCTGCCTCACCGAGCTCGGCGGTAAGGGTTTTCCGCTCGGAGCGGCCTATGGAATCGAGGGAATCGCTATTGGCAGTGACGCTGCAGGCGCACGACGTACAAATGCCCTGGCCACCGCACGTGGTGGGCCAGTACAGTCCGTGGCGCCGAGCTGCGTCCATGATAGTGTCGCCGTCATCTGCGTCTATTGTTTCGTCCAGGGGCAGGATCGTGATTCTGGGCATAACTAACTCGATAATTCTAACATGGCCTGGTGAATCCAGTCGGGCCGTATTGGGCGTATCTTGTGATAAAATTCGCGAAGTCATGCGGCGACGATTCTTGGTTCTTGGTTTTCTGTTGACGCCTGTGCTGGTGATTGCGGCGTGCGGCAGCGGGGGGGATAACTATATCCCGGCAGACCAGTACAGGGTCTACCAGTCGGGGTTTCAGAAGGGTAATGTCGACAACATTGTGCTATCCGAGTCATGCGTGCTGCTTTTATATGAGGCGGAGCAAGGCGAGGGTCAGGCTGCTATCGACGCGATGCTGAAGGATTATAAGGATTCGCTCGGTAAGGTAAGGGACCTGGGCACGAAATGCTATGAGGACAAATCCGGCGAAAAGAACCCCCCGTTCAAGTACGCTGAGGGCTATGCGGACGGAGCAGTTTCGGTGATCTACTGCGCGTTCAGCGGACTATTGGCTGATGCGACGTGCCAGAGCCCCTACTTCCGATACGACTCTGAGGAGTTCCGTCCGAAGCCCTAGCCACCGCCCGAGATGGCAGCAACTGCGGCCGTGGCCATCTCGTATACTGGGCACGGAATTGGATGTCCTATTTTCGGGACAAGTAGGAGGATACCCGTTCGGATGAAGGAAATACCCGTAGGCACGGCGGATGAGATGGTGGTTGAGACGACGCCGGAGATGGGTGTGAAGCACCTGCCTGCTCCGATGTACTCGACTCCGTCAATGGTGGCCCACATCGAGGGTCTATGCTTGACGATGCTGATTCCGTTTCAAGACGCGAGCGAGAGCTCGGTGGGGTTCCGAGTGGATGTTGTGCACCTGGCACCAACACCCATCGGCATGAAAGTGACGGTCAAGGGTAAGGTGAGGCAGCAGGAAGGCCGCAAGGTTGTGTTCGATGTCGAAGCGTACAACGAGACCGGAGCCAAGATTGGCGAAGGTATGCATGAGCGGCGTGTAATCGACATGGCACGCTTCGGCGGTAAACCGAGTTAGAGGTAATGGCGAGCGGCCTGGAGGCGCTACCCAAAGGCTACGAATTACCCAGCACGGCCATCGAGTTGTCGGAGGCGTGGGTGAGGGATTATGTCGCTGCGGTTGAGGACACAGCGATCGCTGACGTTGGACCGTATGTGCCACCGATGGCCCTGGGGGTGCTTGCTCTGCGGGATATGCTTAGCAATGTGAGCCTGCCCAGCGGGGCAATCCATGCGGGACAGGAACTCTCGTTTCGACGGACCATTCGTACGGGCGAAAAGCTAGCCGCGAGCGCCGGAAGAGTCAGTCGGGGCGAGCGCCAAGGCTGGGCACTGATGATCGTGGAGATGCGGCTGCTGGACGGGAAGGGCCTGGAGGTGATGGAGGGGCGTTCGACGGTGACGTTCCCGGTGTCAGCCACGAGTAACTCCCTGGAGGGTGCAGCGGCAGTTCTCGCGCCGAACGACGAGGCGGGCGCACGGCCCCTCACGAGTCGCGTCAGAGAGGTTACGCAGGCGAAGATCGACAGATATGCTCAGGTGAGCGGGGACCACAATCCGCTGCATATAGACCCCGAATTTGCGTTGCGAACCCAATTCGGTGGCCCGATCGCCCATGGCATGCTGATCCTGGCGTACCTGTCAGAGGTGCTAACGGCGGAATTCGGTTTGGATTGGCTGTCCAGCGGACACCTGAAAGCGAGATTTAGGGCACCGACCCGCCCTTCGGATATGGTCACGACCGGCGGCTCGTTTCGGAGGAGCGACGGAGTCGCTTCCGGCAAGGCATGGTGTGCGAACCAACGCAACGAGCTCCTGGTCTCGAGCATAATACGCGTGGGGTAATGAAGGGCAGTCTCCTCGGGATGCTGGCGGGATGTCTGGCGGGCCTGTTGATTGGGTGTTCGGCGGATGAGCCGGTTGATACGAGCGATCCTCGAGTCAAAGACATCGCCTTCGAGACTGCGCTGGCTGTCAGGGCCTGGGCCTCAGGTGGTCCCGCCGGGCTGTACCCATACATGGGTGTCGCCGTGAAGAGCATTTGTAGTGAGGCGGAATTCGTCGCGGACCTAGCGGGTGATACCCAACCGCAATCGTACGAGCAGTTAAGGGGGGTAGAATTCGGGGAGAACGCGGCGCGGATAAAGATCACGGTGCTCACGACCAAAGGTGAGGCGAAGATGACATGGACCTACAACCTACAACGGGACGCGCACTGGGTGCCGATTGAGGTTCCCGGACTCGAGAAATGCCGACCGTGATCAACAGGATCGGCCTGATATCGGCATGCGCCCTGGGAAGCGCGTATCTGGTTGCGTGCGGCGATGGTGATGGTGGGTCGCTGGAGGATGAGCGCGAGCGTGAGATCGCCGGCGTCGCGGAGCTGGCGACGAATGCCTATGCGGCAGCGGGACCAGTGGGGCTTTACGACTACCTTTCTCCCCTCGTGACGAAGAACTGCTCGATGCAGGGCCTGAAGGAGGCGCTCAAGAATGAACCCGTGCCCGACGGATTTCGCCGGCTCAAGAATACTAGCCTCGAACCTCAGGGAGTCAGCACAACTGTGGTCCAGGTGATCGGGCAAGACGAGGTTGAAGTCCGCTGGACCTTCTCGCCAGTGCATGTAGGCGCGGCTAGCGCCACGGATGGACCCGTGGTGTGGCGTATCGTGTATCTCTCCGGCCTCGAGAGGTGCGCCAACTGATGGTACGCGCCGTGATCACGGGGCTGGGCTGCGTAACTCCGATCGGGCAGAGCGTCGAGGAGTTTTGGTGGAACCTCCTTGCGGGTGTGAGCGGGGTCAAGCGCATCACTCTGTTTGACCCAAGCGACCAGGCGTGTCAGATAGCGGCGGAAGTCAAGGGGTGGGACCCCACTCGCTTCATGGAGTCCAAGAGCGCTCGACGGGCCGCGCGATTCTCGCAGTTTGCGGTCGCGGCGGCGAGACAGGCAGTGGAGGATTCGGGGCTGAAGATCGATGATACTAATAGGGACGACATAGCCGTGGTGATGAACACGGGCGGCGGTGGCGTGGATGTAATCGCCGAGGGGCAGAGTACGTACCTGGAGAAAGGGCCGTCCCGAGTGGGATCCTTTACAGTGCCGGCGATGGCGCCGAACATGGCGTCCTGCCAGGTGGCGATAAATCTCGGCACGCGCGGGCCGACGATCACTTCCGTTGCTGCTTGCGCGGCCGGGATATTCGCCTTCGTCGAGGCTAAGCGGCTGTTCGACCTGGGCGAGGTGGAGGTGGCGGTGGTGGGGGGAACGGAGGCGAATATCATTGCGATTTCGATCGCGGCCATGGCGAACATGAGGGCGCTGTCAACGCGCAACGATGAGCCTGAGCGGGCGTGCCGGCCGTTTGACCGGAACCGTGACGGTTTCGTGTACGGCGAGGGGTCTGCGGCGATGGTCATCGAGACGATCGAGCACGCCGAGCGGCGAGGGGCACGAATCTATGCGGAGCTTGCCGGCGGCGCCGTGACATCGGATGCGTACCACATCACGGCGCCCGACCCGAGTGGGGAAAGCGCGGCGCGAGCGATCACAAAGGCGCTGAAGAGCGCGTCGATTGCGAGCGATGGTGTGGATTGTGTCGTCGCCCACGGCACGGGCACGCCCCTGAACGATGCCGCGGAGACAACGGCGATCAAGCGTGCGCTGGGTGAGCACGCCTACAACGTCGCGGTTACCGGACCAAAGTCGATGGTTGGACATCAACTTGGAGCGGCGGGCGCGGTGTCTGGCCTGACGGCGGTGTTGGCGATAAAGGATGGAATCGTGCCCCCTACGATTAATCTCGAGACTCCCGATCCGGACTGTGACCTGGACTACGTGCCGCTGACTGCTCGTAAGATGGTGGTGCGGACCGCGATGGCGAACGGATTCGGATTCGGTGGTCAGAATGGAGTTGCCGTGTTTCGCAGGTACGACGGACGATGACACAGGAGCGTGAAGATAGCCCCAGACGCCACTGCTATGGCTGCGGGGATCTGAATCCGGAAGGGCTCCATGTACAGTTCGAGATCGAAGGCAGCAAGGTCAAGGGGATCGTCCACCTTCGCGGCGTTCATCAAGGTTGGCCCGGTGTGGCGCATGGCGGCATCGCCGCGGCGGTCATGGACGAGGCGCTGGGCTGGGCGATGTACGCCGCCGGCGCGTGGGCAATGACCGCCCGGATGGAGGTAAAGTACCGCAGGCCACTTCCCCTGGGGGAGGAGCTGATTGTGAGGGCGGAGGCGCTTCGGGACCGAGGGCGCCGGCTGGAAGGCGAGGCGAGTATCAGCACGGCCTCCGGCGAGGTCCTTGCCGAGGCGAAGGCCGTATTCATTCGTGTGCCCGCCGAGCGGGCGCGGGACCTCGACGGCTCGTATTTCGGCCTTGTCAGCTCGTAGGCAGACGAGGCCGGGTCGCTCGCGACTCCCCTGGCTTTACGTTGTCAATCAGGCAGTTGCGCCGTTGTTGCCGTTCGGCCTGGCATGCCGGGCAGCAGATCCGATTAGCGAGAGCGTGTATCGGCTCTGGCGGGGCAAACGAGAGACGGTCAGGCGAAATTTCGCCTGGGTGCTGGACCGCGACGTCGGCGACCCGCTGGTAGACGGAGTCACAGCCGGTTGTTTTCGTCACTTCGGCCGCTACATCGCGGAGATGCTGCACGTGCAGGGCTGGGATACGCAGACGCTCATCGATAGGGTGACCGTAGAGGGCGAGGAGCACTTCGCAGAGGCGGAGGCCCACGGACGGGGGATAATCTTCGTGAGCGCGCACATGGGCAGCGCGGAGGCAGCGGCAGGCGTGGCGGTGCTGCGCGGGTACCGGGTGACTGCGGTGACGGAGCAGTTGCGGCCGCGATTCTTGATGGATTGGGCGATAGCCTGTCGGGCGCGAATGGGCGTGAACCTGCTGCCTGTGACCGGGCTGGGGTCTGGTATCAGTCTATTGCGCGCGCTGCGGCGCAAGGAGTTGGTGGCGTTCGTGGTTGACGCCGGCGTTGAGCCCGGTCGAGGGGCGCCGGTGAGTTTCTTTGGGCGGCCCGCGGTGTTCCCGGATGGGCCGGCGCGAATCGCCCGACTGAGCGGCGCGCCAATCGTCTTCGCAGTGGCCGTGCGGAGGTCTGATGGGAAGTTTGTTGCTCACATCGAGCCGCCGATGGTATCCGATCGGGAGTGCGACGCGGAGGAGGACGCCGTGCGGCTCACGCAGCGACTTGCCAGTGCGTTCGGACGGTATGTGCGGCGATACCCATCGCAGTGGTACGCGTTTCGGGATATCTGGTAGCGGCCGCGGCTAGCGTGGCCGGAGCTTGCCGAAGTCGATCTGGCCGGCCCGAGCTGCGCCGACCTGGGCGCCCATAGCCTCGCGTACTTCGGCGATCGTCATGACGTTACCCGTCCATGATGCTGGTTGGGTGGCCATCCAGAGTGACGTTTCCGAAGCTTCGGTGGGCTTGGCCCAGTCGCTGAAGTCCATGCCGGGATTGCGGAACATCCAGCCCTCGCTGGCGATGCTCAATTCGATGCGGAGGCAGTTGACGGCAATGTTGTGGGGCTTGAGTTCGAGGCCCGTGTACTGCGTGAGCTTCTCGAGGGCGATCTTGGAGACGGAGTAAGAGATCATCGGCGGCATCACGGCCACGGCCAGCATCGATGAGATGTTGATGATGCGGCCGCTCTTGCGCTCGATCATGGCGGGGAGGAAGGCCTGCATGCACATCACGGGCCCGCGCACGTTGACGTTCATCACCAGGTCCCAACGCTTGAGGGTTGTCTCGTGGAAGAGGGCCGGGGAGCTGATGGCGGCGTTATTGACCAGGATGTCGCAGCGACCGAATTCATCCAGTGTGCGGCGGGCGGCCTCTGCGATCTGCTCTTCGCTCGTGACGTCCAAGGGGATGGCGAGGGCGCGGCGGCCCAGCGCCTCGACCTCGCGGGCGGTGTCCTCGATGGTACCGGGAAGTTTCGAGGGAGCGCCGTCCGAGCTGCGCGCAGTGACGACGATGTTGGCGCCCGCAGCGGCGAAATCGAGGGCGATCTGGCGGCCAATGCCGCGGCTGGCGCCCGTGACGAAGACGACTTGATCCTGGAGTGGCTTGTCGGCGGTCACGAGGGACATATTGGGCGTTGCCCGGCGCCGGGTCAAGAGGGGTAGTCCCTGCATCGCATCGTCGGCTATGCTTCGGGTATGCCGACCAAGGAGTTGCGTTTTGCCTTCGACGAGAAAGGGATCAAGGCGTTCGCACCATCGCTGGTAGGGCAGACGCTGTCGTACTGGGACGGGGACGCTTCGTTGAAGAGGGGGCGGGTTACGGCTGCCGAAGTCTTGCGGGACCGGTACGGGAACCCGTACATCCAGGTGGAGATCGAGGCTGAGACCCAGGCGCCCGCCAAACCGTCCTGAGTGAGGCGACTGCCCCCAAGCCCTCGAATGTCGCTCACGCCGCCACCCAGATTCCCCTTCGATACCTCAGGACGGGCTTCGCGAAGATGTCGCACTCACGGCACGGACCTGGTTGCCGCTCAGCATGACGACGAGAGTCAGCGCGCTTGCAAGAGCACTGGGACCACGATCGCCAGAATAAGCAGGAGCGACATGGCTACGAGGGCCCAACGCGGAAGCAAGGGGTCACGTGTGGCGGGCTCCCACTCGCTGTAGCCAGCAGCCTCGGAGAGATCGTAGTCGGGGTCGTCTGGACCCGGGATGTAGCCTTCGTCATCGGACTCTTCGTCGTAGTAGCCCTCGGGCGCGTCCTCGGCGTCTTCCGGGTTGTCCCAGTCCTGGAAGGGGTGCTCTCGTTCACTCATCGCTTGGAATTTTAGCGCAGTGAACCACTATTTGTGCCTCGATGGAGGGTGATTTACGTTGACAATCGCGAGCCCCTATGCTATAAAAGAGTGTGCATTAATTTAGCGTACGCTAAGTAAATCTCGGGTAGAGAAAGGACCACGGTCATGGCGATCGATGTTGGCACCCTTGAGAAGCTGCGCGCCCCCATGGACGTCCCACAGCTGGACTTGAGCTGGCTTAACTTGAACGACGGCCACACCTGGGGCATGCGAGCAAAGCCCGGTAAGCGGGGCCTGACTCTGGACGAGATTGAGATCGGGCCGACCGGCGAGGTGCCAGAGCACTCAGACAATCGGTCGATTCGTGTTCGGGGCTCGTACCCGCGACTTGACGCCCCACGGGTTCCGAGCTCATACGCCGGACGCGCGGATGTGTACTCGCAGAACACCCGGCTCCTGTACGAGGAGGCAGTCCAGCGGCAGTGGTCGTCGGCGACGGACATCCCGTGGGACGAGATCCAGCCGCTACCGGACGACATTGAACGGGCGATGTGCCAGTTGTGCACGTTCCTAACCGAGGTTGAGTTCATCGCCGGCGATACGCCGGGCCAGTGGTTGCCGAAGATCAACAGCGAGCATCACGAGGTAAAGATGTTCCTGCTGACGCAGATTATGGACGAAGCGCGCCACCTGGACGTCTTCCGAAAGCGGGCTTTCGCGAACGGCGGAGGGTTGCTCACCGGACTACCGCAGGATGGGCTACGCGTGATTATTGAGGCGAAGGATTTCACCGAGATGTCGGCGATCATGCACGTGGCGGCTGAGGGCTTCGTGCAATCGCTGTTTCGCATGGGGGAGTACATCGGCCAGAACGACGCCGAGAAGCGGATTTTCCGGATGTGCGGGCAAGACGAGTCGCGGCATCTGGGATTTGGTGTCATGCATCTGAAGTATGTGATGGACAACGAGCCGTGGCGTCGCGAAGAGATTCACCACTACCTGGACAAAGTGGAGCACACGCTAACGCCGGACCCGACCGACAATCCCGTGAGCTTCGCGCTATTCGAGGCGCTGGCCATTCTCATGGGCGGCGGCATCAAGAACATCGACAGCGGAATCAACATGTCGATGCAGGTGCAGAAGAAGAGGGTCAACGAGTACATGCACCGGCTGAGCGTCGCAGGCCTCGGCGACCGCCGCGAGCGGATGGTGCCGATGCTGAAGCAGTTTCTGGACAACTAGCGCCTCGCGCCACCCGAGAAGATGAGAAGCGCTCTGCTGAGTCAGGGCGCTTCTTTGGTTAGCCCTTGGAAATGCATTGACTTCCTTTCGCGGGCGACCATATGCTGAGTGCATCATGAAGCAGAGGCTTGATGCGATCCTCGTGAGCCAGGGTCTGGCTCACACGACCGACAAGGCGAAGGCGCTGGTGATGGCTGGGCAGGTCTTCGTCGGGCAGCAGCGGGTGTCCGCGCCTAGCACGCTGATCGATGAGTCTCAAGCGATCGAAATCGCTGAAAGGCCCCCGTATGTTGGCCGCGGGGGGGAGAAGCTGGTGCACGCGCTTCGAGTCTTTTCGATAGATGTTTCGGGCGTTGTCGCGGCGGATATCGGCTCTTCAACGGGGGGGTTCACGGACTGCCTGCTTCAGAACGGCGCGGCGCGGGTGTACGCCGTTGATGTTGGCAAAGGGCAACTGGACTATGGACTGCGGCAGGACCCTCGGGTTGTGGCGATGGAGGGGGTAAACGCGAGGCACCTGGACGCGTTGCCGGAAGTCGTTGATCTGATGACCGTCGATGTCTCGTTCATATCGCTAAGGTTGGTCCTGCCGGCTGCGCTGAGGTGGATGAGGCGGGAGGCTGATATGGTGGCGCTGTTCAAGCCGCAGTTCGAGGCGCGAAAGCAAGAGGTGCCTCGAGGCGGAGTCATTCGCGATTCAGGTTTGCACGCCCAGCTTATCGGACGGTTCGCGGGATGGTGCGTTGCCAACAGGTTTCGCATTCGGGATGTCAGCGCTTCACCGATCCCCGGCGCTTCAGGAAATCGAGAGTTCTTGTTCTGGCTCCGAGCGTCGTCATGAAAAAAGCGGGGATCTTTGTGCACTCGCGGTGGGGGGCAGCGCGGCGCCTCGCCAATGAGGTGGCCGCGTTCCTGTCGGCGCGAAGTGTGGAGGTCTGGCAGGTATCGGATTGGGACGATACATCCCTGGCGGAGCGGATGGACGGCACGGAGTTGCTTATCTGCCTGGGCGGAGACGGGACGATGCTGCGGGCCGCGCGCACGGTTGTACCTCACGCGATACCGATTCTTGGCGTAAATATGGGGCGTCTGGGCTTCCTCGCCGAGCTCCGGCCTGACGAGCTGATCGCGAGGTTGCCTGAAGTCCTCGAAGGTCAGTGCAGGATCGAGGAGAGATCGATGCTACAGGCGCAGGTGCGATCGTGGGAGGTAAGCTATAACGCCCTGAACGACGTTGTTATCGGGAGAGCTTCCGTCGGCCGGCCGATCTATGTGGAGATATCAATCGATGGATCACGCCGAGCGATGCATCGCTGTGATGCCATCATTGTCGCCACGGCGACGGGCAGCACCGCCTATTCGCTCTCGGCAGGGGGTCCGATTCTACACCCGGAGTCTCGCGATCTCGTTTTGACACCAGTGGCTCCACATCTTGGCACGGCACGGCCAATGGTTCTGCCGCCAGAGACGGTCATTGACCTGACCGTGAGCGCCGATCAGGAAGCGATAATAAGTGTGGACGGACAGATCGATCGCTCGTTGCTGAGCAGCGATCCCGTTTCCGTGTGCCGAAGTCCGCACGTGGCCCGATTCGTGCGCTTCGCGACGCCGGATGACCATTACAGGCTGCTATCAGAGCGGCTTGACTGGTTGCGGGTGCTACAGGCGTCCGAGAATCCTGAGCTCATCGACATGAAACGCGCGATGACCCCAACGTGGGGTTGATTGGAACGCAGAGAGCCCGCTCTGGAGGAGGTCACGTCGAGCCGGCGGATTCACGAGGGCCGCATCGTTGGTCTTCGCGAAGATACAGTGCGGCTGGCAGACGGACGGATGGCCCTCCGCGAGATCGTAGAGCATGGCGCGGTGGTCGCGTTGGTGCCGCTCGATAGGGAGGGGAGGGTAGTTCTCGTACGGCAGTTCCGTCTGGCAGCCCGCGATGTCCTGCTAGAGTTGCCGGCGGGTGGCGTTGAGTCCGGTGAGAGCATAGAAGAGGCGGCGCAGCGTGAACTGCGGGAGGAGACCGGCTATCAGGCGGGTAATTTCTTGCGTCTCGGCGGCTTCTTCGTGTCGCCCGGCTATACTACGGAGTTCATCCACGTGTTCCTGGCACGGGACCTTACGGAAGCCGCGCTGGACAGCGAC